>Ga0209986_10001111_pt1 | contig 26169 bp, 25 predicted proteins | sample BlataG_FD_183168 | JGI IMG/M metagenome (GOLD analysis project Ga0209986, IMG submission 183168) | Deep subsurface microbial communities from Black Sea to uncover new lineages of life (NeLLi) - Black_00105 metaG (SPAdes) (version 2) | ecosystem: Environmental > Aquatic > Marine > Oceanic >... | reverse complement strand
ATGATACTCTGTCCGGTAGGCTCCATGACCTGAATATCGAATTTCCACTCGCACATCTTATCATATCGCCGCCTAATCATTCACCCACGGGCAAGCCCGTGGACCTCTGCCCTTCGGGTTATTAGATGGCCTAAAGACGGCGATGTCTGTCACTCCATCACCGTTATAATCACCAGGAACAGGAATATCTCCAGATGCGCCCCATGGATAAGTCCCTATGCCTCTTATGTACCACCTCCCATTAGATGGCCTAAAGACTGCCATCTCGGTTGCTGCACCGGCATCATAGTTGCCGTTCACAGGGATGTCTCCAGAAGTTCCCCACATGACCGCTGTATAAGCCCTGACGTACCACATTCCGGTTGAAGGCCTCCAAACTGCGATATCCGCAGCTCCGTTGTTGTTAAAATCCCACCCATCAAAAACATAAATATCTGGATCAAAAATTTTCGCAACAAAGGCATCGGTGCCTCCAGCGTGGGGATTGACCGGAGTGCCCCAGGTCGCATAGCTGTAACCAGCCACATAAACGCTCCCGCTATTATCCACGGCTATGGCGTTCCCCAGGTCATAATCTGCCGATCCCATGAAGGTGTGCCACTGTCGTACCCCGCTTGAGTTCAGTTTTGCAGCAAAGGCATCGATGCCTCCAGCGTGGGGATTGACCGGAGTGCCCCAGGTCGCATAGCTTGTACCCGCCACATAGACGTTCCCGCTCGTATCCACGGCTATTGCCCAGCCATAGTCAATATTTACCGATCCCATGAAGGTGTGCCACTGTCGTACCCCGCTGCTATCAAGTTTTGCGGCAAAGGCATCTCGATCTCCAGCGTAGGCATTGACCGGCGTGCCCCAGGTCGCCCAGCTGATACCAGCCACATAGACGTTCCCGCTCGTATCCACGGCTATGGCAAGACCACTGTCATTTTGACTCCCCGACCCCATGAATGTATGCCACTGTAGTTCCCCGCTCGAGTTCAGTTTCGCGGCAAAGGCATCGATGCCTCCAGCGTGGGGATTGACCGGAGTGCCCCAGGTCGCATAGCTGTAACCAGCCACATAGACGTTCCCGCTCGTATCCACGGCTATTGCCCAGCCATAGTCAATATTTACCGATCCCATGAAGGTGTGCCACTGTCGTACCCCGCTCGAGTTCAGTTTCGCGGCAAAGACATCGTAGTCTCCAGCATAGGGATTTACCGGAGTGCCCCAAGTCGCATCGCTGTTACCCGCCACATAGACGTTCCCGCTTCCATCCACGGCCATGGCGTAGCCCTTATCCCAATTTACCGATCCCATGAAAGTGTGCCACTGTCGTACCCCGCTTGAGTTCAGTTTCGCGGCAAAGGCATCATCACCTCCAGCATGAGTATTGACCGGCGTGCCCCAGGTCGCATCGCTGTTACCCGCCACATAGACGTTCCCGCTTCCATCCACGGCTATAGCTTTGCCTTGGTCAGCACCTGCCGAACCCAAGAAGGTGTTCCAGATTAGAACAGGGTCGATCACAAGCGGAAACTCTGGGTCATATGATCCAACCTTGAAGCCAACTTCCCTTTCTCCAAGAGAACGAAAAGAGACATCTACAGGTATATGTTCTCCCTCTATCTCCTGCCAGGCCACAGGCCGGGACTCTCTCATCTCCCCGGTCTCAAAGGAAAAAACCAGGTTGCCGCTCTCATCAACTTCCACCGGCACATTGTAACGAAGGCGAATCCGGTCTACTGGGCTAGCAGCATCGGTGCCTGAAGGCTGAATAGTATAGGTGCTTTTGACCACACCAGTACCGTGCCTCTCGTACACAAGGGTGACACCATCCCAGAGATCGCTGTATGAGACTCTGCCGAGTGGTTCTGCAGTCTGCCGGTTGTTATCTGTATCCGGGGAGATTCCCCCGCTCACTGGGGAAACGGGCCGTGCGTTTATAAACTCGATCCTCAAGGCATGGTCGGAAGAGGCAATGAACACATCATCCTTCCGGAATCCAAGAACATGCTCCCCAGCCACAAACTGCAGCATATCATCGGTCCCTTTTTGCCTTTTTCCCTCTTGGCTTTTTTCCTTGATACCGTCAAAGACAAGCCCTTCTTTTTTGAGACTTAGTGTAGACCTGGACCCCTTGCTAAAAAAGAGCGAATCCTCATCCACCCGGCTTTTGTGCGGCTTCATCTGGTACTCTATCTCAAGACTCTGTGAGTAGTGGAATGATAAAAGAACCAGTAAAATTAAAAGAAAAGAAACTCTTCTAATTAATCTCCTCATCTCTACCTCCTTCAAAGAATAGAATTCTCTGGAAAGCGAAATATCTGCAAAAGACTTATTCTAATTTTGCCCATATACTAGGCCTTGATAGTATCAAAGAGGAAAAATTAAAGTCAAGTAGTCGAATCAAATCATCTAAAATCTAATCGTAGGAGTAATGTCTTGTCATTTAAAAATCTAACCATAATAGACAAGAAGGTTCAATGAGATTATAACTTGATCTTGCTGGAAAGGAGGTCAAGTTATGAAACTGGAGCTGCGAATGAAATATTGTGAGACTGTTTATCGAAGGTACCGTAAAGCCTCGAAGGAATCGAAGGGCAGGATTTTGGATGAATTATGCGAGGTCTGCAAATACAACCGGAAATATGCTATCTGGAAACTGAATCGATTACGGGATGAGGAAAGATCTAAAGTACGGCGGAGAGGAAAACGTAGCCGTAAATACTCTCATGAGGTGTTATCGATACTAGAATCTGTATGGGAGAGTTCAAATTATCCATCGTCAGTCAGGCTTAAGGAGATAGTCCGCCTATGGCTTCCCTGATGAAGGAGCGTTTCCCGATCACTCCAGAGATAGAAGAGAAGCTGCTATTGATTAGTCCCTCTACCATAGACCGACATCTCAGGGACAAGAAAGACAAGACCAAGCGTCGCATCTACGGTCGTACTAAGCCGGGGACATTGTTGAGACATCAGATCCCCGTCAAGACTGACAATTGGGATGTCAAGCGACCTGGTTTCCTCGAGGCGGATCTGGTCTCTTATAGCGGGGGCTCTGGTCATGGTGAGTTTATCTATTCGCTCAACCTTACTGATATTTACACAGGATGGGTGGAAACGCAGGTTACCCGGTCTCGACCTTATAAAAAAGACAATAACGCTCATGTGGAGCAAAAGAACTGGACACATGTAAGAAAACTCATGGGCTGGGTCCGCTATGATTCACTCCAGGCTCTCAGAGCGATGAATTACCTCTATAAAAAAGAGCTTCCTGTGTTTATGAACCTGTTTCAACCATCAGTGAAGCTTCTCAAAACTATTCGCAAAGGATCACGCAAACAACGTATATATGATAAACCTCAAACTCCTTTGGATAGATTCCTCGCCTCAAGCCACCTGGATCAGGAAAAGCGGGAGGAACTTAAAGCTTTTAGGGAACGAATGAATCCTTTTTCCCTTTCTGAAACGGATAATCAAAAACTCCAACAGATATGGGATTTAGCACATTATCGTTATATCCCTCCTAAGGGAGAGAGAAAAACCAATTCCCAACCCGAGGAACTATCTCCGGCTGAGAAAGAAACACTAGAAGATATCGCACAAGTTTTTGGAATAACAGTTTATCTTAGAACTCACAAAGGAGGAAAGCTTATTGCTTTAGGCAATGGTTAGATTTTAGATGACAAGATGATAGGGTGCTACGGTTAGATTCTTAAATGACTTGACAGGTTCAGTACATAATTCGTTCAGTACATTAGTGACACATTTTCCCCTAATTTTTTAATATCTACTTTTGATAAAACTCATAAGATGGTAGATATTAAAAGTCGTTATGAAAACTAGCTCTTTGCCAGGAAAGCCATAAACTTGATTCGGAAAGAACTATTCCAGACAGATTCATCTTAATGCCACTTCTATCATATTTTTCTCCTTTAAGGTGCTATCAATATATCTAAACAAGAACAATTTGTATTTAAGTAAATGTTTTAACCATCATTGCATATCCAAGGCCAGCTTATTTCATGATGATTTTCGTCTTGGGAGATCAGGAAGGGACTTGAATCTCAGATTTCTTAATAATACCTCGTAAGATTTTCTCTTTCCAGCAACCTTTTTCATTATGAGGCGCTAATCCGCTCTCCGGCCTGCTATATCGGGGATCAGTGTTTTAGTGCTTCTAGCTTCTGCACGGCTCAATTATTTTTTCTTATTTCCTCTTTTTTCTTATCACTTCTTCTTGAGGAATAAGATTCTTCTGCTTAATGAACCTAAAGCCAGGTTCTCCAGGACTGGTTATTCGCATCATCTTTATTGATTCTTCCTCTTGAGGAATCAAATTCTTCTCCGTCTGAAAGACAAAATTCCATCCTCCTGGCCCTTCGCTCGACAAATCCTCAAATTCTGCCACCTCTCCAGGCCCTTCTGCATATCCTCCTCCAATAGGTGCTGGTAGATTCATGAATCCTTCTATCTCTGCACTCCCAGCTCCTCCTCTCATCTTTCCTGCGGCTATCAAATCAGCTGTAGATGACAATCTTTCCCATGTCCCATCGCTGCTGTATTTGACCCAGACGCCCCCTTGGGAAAGCCATATTAACCTCTCTCTTAATTTATTTTAATTTCCTTCTTAATCAGACGACGTTTATCCTTTGATTTTGTCCGATTTTCAGATACAAATTTTTCGCCTTACATGTATCTCAAGTAAAATGATATTGTCAAGCAATACTAAATTAATTATTTTCAAATGTCCCTCTTTGTCCCTTTTTTCTCTTTTTTTATTCTAAAAATGCTCTCAATCAGTATCGCATATCCAAGAGGGGCTTGTCCCTAGATGAATAATAAATAAGGGGATATGGCTGGGATCAGCATGAGAAAATCTTGAAATGAGAATCGTCAATATGAGGTGTTTATATTACAGATTTGTAAATTAGGTAGGCGTCTTTTTCAAAAATTGGGAAGCCAGGGCATCACGGCCTTTGGTTTCCACCCGCCTCAATCATCTTACTGCTTCGCACCTCAATAATATTCACTTCTTAATTCCGTTTTTTTTAGAAGAGGTGGTCAGAAATAGGTTGTGGTCTTTCCGCTTTAAAAAAACAATTCAAAGCAGAATCTCGGAAGAAGAAATCCCAACCCCTAACATCTCAACAATCATTCAGTTGGATACTTACCGAATTATAGCATTTCTTCATCAAAAGAATCCCTCGAGCTTTTGAAATTTAGAGTAATAAGTCTACCGGACCAATGGAATATCTCCTGATGTTCCCCAGGAATATACCCCTACGGTGTGGGGAGTTCTTATGTACCACTTCCCATTCGATGGCCTCCAGACTGCCCAATCTATTACGCTGTCTCCATCATAATCTCCAGGAACAGGGATATCTCCTGTAGTACCCCATGCGTGAACCGCTATCCATTTTATATACCACTTCCCATTCGATGGCCTCCAGACCGCGATATCAGTTGTGCCGTCTCCATCATAATCTCCAGGAACAGGGATATCTCCTGTAGTACCCCATCCGTAATCCGCTACGCCTCTTATATACCATTTCCCTTCAGATGGCCTCCAGACCGCGATATCTGTTACGCCGTCTCCATTATAATCTCCAGGAACCGGAATATCCCATGTAGTACCCCATCCGTAATCCGCTACGCCTCTTATATACCATTTCCCTTCAGATGGCCTCCAGACTGCTATATCTGTTATACCGTCTCCATTATAATCTCCAGGAACGGGCGTATCTCCTGTAGTACCCCACGCTTGAACCGCTATGCCTTTTATATACCACTTCCCATTCGATGGCCTCCAGACCGCGATATCAGTTGTGCCGTCTCCATTATAATCTCCAGGAACCGGAATATCTCCTAATGCCCCCCAGCGATGAAACGCTATGTCTTTTATAAACCATTTGCCATCTGATGGTCTAAAAACAGAGATATCAGATGTTCCGTTGCCATCAAAATCGTGGCCGTCTAATACAAAATAATCTACAGTAAACATCCACACGGGTCCAGGAATTTCTGTGGATGGATCGACCTTTGATACGATTTTCCAGTAATAAGCAGTCCCTGGAAGCAAAGCAGGATGAGTAAAAGAACTCTCCGCATTGTCTTCTCCAATCTTCGTAAGAGATTCTAGTACATTTATTCCAAAATATATGTCGTAGCCCACAGCACCTGGAGTGTCATCCCAATCGAGCAGATAGGGTGAATATGGAACCGTTGCACCATTGGCTGGGGTGGGGTTGTAAACGCCAGGAGGAAGAGTAGCTGGAATCTTCGTAAAGGATAGATTGTATATGCCTGTATAATTATTATGGTAGTCATTACAAACTATTGTATAGAGTCCGGTCTTAAGCAATTGATGATTGGTAATTGAGTGCCAACTCCATACCTCATGAATTCCATCAGGGTCATACAAATTTAAGCTTTCCAGAAGAGAGCTCCCACTCGTTTCTGTCATAAAGATGTTTACTGTTTCGCCTGCATTGCCGTAAAAATTATAGCCATCTGTATCGGTTATTGGCTTTATCTGTCCTGACAGCACATTTCCTGAAACTATATCGCCACCATCTCTATCAGAGGGGGAAAGGACAGGTCCTGGAATCTTCAGGAAGGATAGATTGTATATGCCTGTATAATTATTATTGAAGTCATTACAAACTATTGTATAGAGTCCGGTCTTAAGCAAATTATGACTAATTGAGTGCCAACTCCATTCCTCATGAATTCCATCAGGGTCATACAAATTTAAGCTTTCCAGAAGAGAGCTCCCACTCGTTTCTGTCATAATAATAATTACCCTTTCGCCTGCATTGCCGTAAAAATTAAAGGAATCTGCATCTCCCACCGGACTAATTGAGCTTGATCTAACTTCCCCAGAGCGGATTGCTCCCAGATCTTCTCCGATTGCTTGACCTGAAAAAAGGCTCAGCAAAAAGGCAATTAGAACCACAAGAAACTTGTTTTTAATAGAATTTGTCGATATCGATATTATTTTGGCCATTTCATCCTCCTTTTACCAAAAAATAAATTAAATGCTTTTTCCCCACAAAACATAAGAATTTCCTTTTTGCGATAGCACCAATTCCTCGCCATTTTCCGCTATTTTCGTCAGCTGAAATCCTGGAGTGAATATATCACACTCAAAACGGCAGTGTCAACTGCCAGCAGGCTCTATGACAAAAAGTGTGATGGGATGGGTGGGTAAACCACTGATAGCAGGGGGAAAACAGTCTGTTTGGCATAAAGGTTCTCATTTCTACGAAAAAAGCGGGGTGAGATATAGGAATGATGGTGGTAGGATTTAGGAGAAAAATCCCATAACGCTTACATTAGGAGGTTCTACCACCAATGAAAGATTTTATCAGAAAACTTTTTAAATTAGAAGGCTATTTGATCTACAAGTGTTGGTTTAAAGGCAACGATGTAGTAATTCATGTGGGCAGGCCGAAGAAGGAAGCTTACTGTCCTTGGTGTAAGAGTTTGGCCAGGAGAGTTCATCAGGTGATGAAGCCTCAGAGATTGTTTCATTGTTTGTTTTTAGGCAGAAGGGTTTATCTTCATTTACGAAAGAGGCGGTTTTGATACAGAGGGTGTAATCGGGTCTTTACAGAGGATTTGCCAGAGATAAGGAAGTGGGCTAGACGCAGCGATTTATTATGGCTGATGGCCTTTGAGATGCTCAGATATTTAATTTTTAACACTTCTTGCTCTCTTACAGGGATAAGCTATTCCTCGCTGAGGCGCGAACTTCTGCGGGTGATAAAAAGTGGTGAGGTACATTGGGAGAGGCAATATGGTGAAGAGGAGCAGCTGATACTGGGGATTGATGAACACAGTTTTAGAGGGCAGCGCATGGCGACCACCCTAACAGATATAGCCAATCACAGATTGTTGGCCGTGTTAAAGGACCATCGCAAGGAGACGATAAGGCAATTTCTAAGGGCTATTCCTCCGCAGATAAAGGAGAAGGTCATAGAGGTTTGTGGGGACATGAAATGGATGTATGTGAAATTAGTGGAGGAGGAACTACCGGGGGCGGAAATGGTGGTGGATAAATTTCATCTGATACAAGATGCTAATTCAAAGATAGATGAGGCCCGACGTATAGAGCAGGATGCTGTGAAGAAGGATATAAAGAGGAAGATATTTTTAAAGAACAAGGAAGATCTGCGAAAGAGAGAGAAGGAACAGTTGGAAGAATATTTTCAAAAATATCCCTCCTTGAAGGAATTTTACTGGGTAAAAGAGAAGCTGAGGGAGATGTATCGGGCAAAGAGTCGCAAGCAAGGAGAAAAGATATTGGATCTGTTGAGGCATCGATGAGAGTCTCAGATGATGGAGAGATTCTCTGTTGGCGGAATATGTTACGCAGGTGGAAGAAGCAGATATTAAATTATTTTGACAATCGCACAACCAACGCTTACACCGAAGGAGTTCAGACCAAAATTAAAAAGATAAAAAGAGTAAGCTATGGATTCCGGAATGTTGAAGTGTATGTTAGAAAGGTCGTATTGTCTTTTATTCCAATAACTTTAAAACCCATCTCATCACACTTTTTATTATAGAGCCTTCCGTATCTTGACATCAAATTTTTCTTAAGATATAAGTTTTGAGTTGAGATTGGAAAGGAAGAATTGGAAAGCGGGGAAAATTGACTACAAAACATGAATTTCTACCTCCAAAACCTTCTATAATCTTTATCATAATTCCCTTTACTCGTCCGACGAAATGAGTACAGCTGTATCTCATTATATAATATAAACCAGACTAGACCCATTATCATTGGCCACACTTGCACTAACATCAGCGTGGTTCCTGAATATTGGATAATTAAAGCAAAATCTGACTTTAGGATCTCCTACGGACATACATCACACGGAAGCCAGATAGTAAGCGGAATGGAAGTTCTTATGGCACAATCCGATCTGTATTCTTTCAACCATGATGGAACAGGTGGTACACTTTCCCTTCATGACAAGGAGCCAGCCGGTGACTTTGGAAATCCAGATAGAGTCACCTGGGCCTAGAGAACAAGAGACCTGCTCGATACTCCAGGTTGTGACAGAAATATGATTATGTGGTCCTGGTGCGGTCAGGCTGATACAAGTGAAGAAAACATCAACCTCTATCTTAACCTTATGAACCAGCTCGAAGAGGACTATCCCAATGTCACATTCGTTTACATGACAGGGCATTTAAACGGAACAGGCGAGGAAGGAAATCTGAATATTCGAAACAACCAGATCCGTGATTTCTGCAGCCAGAACAACAAAATTCTTTTCGATTTTGCAGACATAGAGAGTTATGATCCTGACTATAACTACTTTCTGGATAAAAATGCTAATGATGGGTGCTATTATGACAGCGATGGTAATGGGAGCCTTGATGCGAACTGGGCGGATGAATGCTGTGCTGCTCATCCAGGAGAGTGTTCCTCATGCTTCTGTGCCCATTCTAGATCATTGAACTGTGATCTTAAAGGGAGATCCTTCTGGTAGATGATGGCAAGAATTGCTGGATGGGATGGAACACCCTATCTTGTATTTGGCGGGAGTGATTTTGATTGAAACTTAGCAATCAATATCGCAGTCTGGAGACCATCGAACGGGAAATGGTTTATAAAAGGCATAGCGACTTACAAATGGGGAACATCAGGAGATATTCCTTTAGTTCGATAACGATCAATTAAAGCTACGTAAAAACAAAAAATTCTCTTAATGAAACAATATTTAAATTTAATGGCCTTGTTTAATTTCCCTTTACAAATTTGGCATAACAAATAATTCCTTTATGGGACATGCTTTAGCATTTAAGCTATTTTATATAACCAAGGCTTTTTAGCTTTTTGATTGTTTCGGCATCGAGTTCTTTTTTTTGGGTCTTAGGCCCTAGTTTGTCAAGGGCGAGTATCTGGATTAGTTCTATTTTTAATTTCTCTATTATGGAATTATTTTCTTTATAGATGTTATTACTCTCTTTTGGATCTTTAATGAGGTCATAAAATTCAAAGTAATTCGATTGAGAATTATAAATGAGTTTATATCTCTCAGTTTGAACAGAATTAGGGACTTCACCTAGACAGGTCTCTGCATAGATGATCTGTTCAGGATTCCCCTTTTTTGGGTGGGGAGAGAAGAGATTATTTTCCTGTAGATTATATTTTTTAATATCAACTTTGGCAAAATAACAAATTGTTGGGAAAATGTCTACAAACTGAACTGGATCGGTCCTGACTTGGTTAGCAGGAATATAATCTTCGAAAATAACATACAGAGGTACTCGAAGCTCTTCTTCGTATAGCGTAAATCCGTGGCCAAAGCCACCGTGGTCATAAAATTCTTCGCCATGGTCACCAAGGATTATTATTAAAGTATTTTTTAACCACTCCTCTTCTTCCATTTTCTTAATAAATTCACGGAAGCAATCATCCCAGTAATTGATCTGGGCATCATACATAGCTTTAGTATATTCTATTTGTTCCTCTGAAATATTGGATTCCCAAGGACCGTCTTTTTTAATAGGATGCAAACCTTTTTTTTCAGAATAAAGATATCGATATTCATCAGGAGGATTGTAAGGCGAATGAACATCCATATAATGAATGTAAATAAAAAATGGCTGTACAGGATGTCCTTTTAACCAGTTAATTACCTCAGTATTAACTTTCTCAGCATTCACTTTATCATAAGAATAGTATTTATATTCATTAAATCCTTGAGAAAATCCCAAAAAAGAACGAAGATGGGGATTAGTCACAAAGGCTGCAGTGATATACCCTTCTCTTTCGAGGACCTCTGCAATAGTATAAAAATCAGATGATAGTACATCTGATAATATCTTTTCTTTATTTTCCTTATGTGGAAAGGCTGCAAAACGAACTTTATGTACTGGCGGTATTAATCCAGTAAAAATTGACGCGACAGATATTTTGGTATGACTAGAATGAGAATAAGCCCTTGCAAAGCGCACTCCTTTTTTGCCGAATTTAGAAAGAAAAGGATTAGTGTTTCGAAAATAACCATAGTCAATAAGACTATCTGCTCGAAATGTGTCAACAAGAAGAACAAGTATATTTGGAGGTTTTTTAGGAACACGAATTTTATGGCCACAGGATAAAAGAAAAATACCAGCTAATAAACATGCCAGAAAAATCTTTATTCTGGTTTCTAATTTTTCTATCATTCTTCTTAGAGTTGACTTGATAAGTATACAATGCATTTATGTTATTTTAGAACAATTTAAAGATTAAAATCAAATGAAATTGAGATTGACAGTTATCCGATGAAACAAATTTCTCTCAAGAACTTGGCATTGGAAAAGAAGTGTAGTTTTATATCAGATTTTTCAATTGATAGTGATGTACTGCTTACATTTATTAATCCTATAAAACGTTTTTTTAAAGGGGATTTTTTCAGGCCGGGATGGAAACCTATTAGATGGAAAGTACTGATCAGGAATATGAGAAAACATCCAAAATTTTCAAAAGATTTTATTGATCTGAGAAAGCTCTTTCTGACAAGAAAAGTGAACACAGAGTTTCATATTCATTTTTCTTGTTATAATTGAATGGATAAGCGTCATGCAACCCGTATGGGGATTTTCCCGAATGTTATCCTGCATGGGTATAAAGAGAAAATGCATTCACTCAAGATGCTTATGCAAGAGGAAAATTTTCTCCATAAAATATTATTTGACTCCTTGAAGGGGCATTTGAAAAGAATAAATAGTGAATAAAGTAGATTTAAGTTTTGAAAAAGCTATATTAACCGAAATTTTTTTGTTTTAATGGCCTATACCGAAAAGACTAGTTTTTATGGTTTTTAAAATGATCCTTGTATCCAAAAACAATGACATATTTTTAATATAATAAAGCTCATACTGAAGTTTTTCCTCGGCATCTTCAAGTGAAGAACCATATTTATAATTAATTTGGGCCCAACCTGTTAATCCAGGTTTCAAATAGAAACGTAATGAATAGAAAGGAATTTTTTTCTCCAACCCCTTTACAAAATATTCTCTTTCTGGCCGTGGACCTACAAGGCTCATTTTTCCTTTTATGACATTGATAAGCTGTGGAATTTCATCTAATCGTGTTCTTCTTAGAATCTTCCCTACTTTTGTGATTCTCGGGTCGTTGTCGTCTGCCCACTTCGGACCTTCTTTTTCTGCATCAGTTACCATCGTTCGAAATTTTATTACAATGAAACTTTCCTTATTCTCACCGAGTCTTTCTTGCATATATAAAATGGGGCCCTTTGAGCTTAATTTTATGACTAAAGCAATAACTAATCCCAAGGGGAAAAATAATATTAGTAGAATCAAAGCTATTGATAAATCAATAACTCTTTTCAGTCTGTTATAAATTATGTTTCCCAATTTACCAAACCCACTACTATTCAAGAACCAACTTTCACTTATATAGGAAATGGGAAGCTTGCGCATTAATTCTTCATAAAATGTTGGAAAACTGCTTACATTTATTCCCTCCATTTTGCATTTGACTAATACTTTGTTTAGTTTTTTGTTTCTTTTTAATTTAGTTGTGCTAATAATTAAATCAATCTTATAATCACTGATTATTTTTTCTATAGACATGTCCTTTTTAAAATAATTTAATCCTAAAAATTCTTTTTCTTTTGGAGGAGAACCAAAAAAGCCTATGACATTATAATCTCTATTGGATTCAAGGAGCGAATATAGCTCCTGGGCTGGTTTTCCTGTGCCAATAATCAAAACTTGCTTTGAGACCACAGCCAATCTGAAAAAAAGGGAATATATCAATCTCCAGATAAAAACAAGAATTCCTATTATAACTAAATTAATAAAAAATACTCCTCTTCCTATTGTGAAGGGGAATACATAAAAAAAGATAGCTGCGAATCCAGCAACTAAAGTTAATGCTGCTAAAAGTAAAGAAAAAGATCGAATAGTTTTGTATTTTCTCTGAGGGTTGTAAAGATCAAAGATGTAGAAACTCAAGGGATAAGCACATAATAAAAACACGAAAAAAACAGCTCTTTCGCTTAAAAAATAAAAGCTTACTAGACTAAGCCACCTTATAGAAAACGCCATATAAAGAGAAAAAATTATTATGAAAAGATCTCCCAGAAACAAAAAAAATTTCCGTTTTGAAATTTGCCCAAAAATCATAGCTTTCTAATCATTAACTATCATTAAGTGATCCTATATTCTTATTTATATTATCATTTTTTAATACTGAAGTGACCTTATTATTGAAAAATATTTTTCTGCGGCGTTTCTGATGTTATATCTCGCTTGAATTGTATTTAGAGCGTTTTTTTTGAAATTTTCCACCAACTCAGAATCAAAGCAAAGCCTAACAATAACTTCCGCTAAGCCTTGAATATCACCTGGTTCAACTACTATACCACAATCATTTTCTTTTACTACCAAGGCTATCTCAGAATTTGCAGCCATGATTGCGATCACAGGCACTCCTGCAGCCAATATACCAAATGTCTTAGAAGGCACAGATAGGCCTTCTTGACCAGACACCAAGGAAACTAGGCCTATGTTAGCACAAGATAGGGAATAACCAATTTCTTTTCGATCGACATAAGTATGGAATTGACAATTAGCTAATTTCCGATTCCTTGCATAATCTATCATCCATTGTTTTTTATATCCCTCTCCGATAAATAGGAAAACTATATATTGACTATCTCTTAATTCCCTGGCTGCTCCCATGATTGTTTCCATGTCATGAACTCTCCCCATATTTCCTGAATAGCTCACCACAAACTTTCCATCTAGATTCCACTTATGGGTATACGGGTTTTCTATTTCATCTACCGGGTGAATATGCCTGTCATCGCTCCAAATGTGGATTACATGTATCTTTTCAGGAAGAGAATCTATTCCTTTTCCTTTACTAAGGATAACCTTTTTCATGCACCGGCCCAAGACTATTACTGCAGATGATTGTTTGAGAATAAATCGGTTTATCCTATCCCATAATCCTGATATCAATCCATTTTCTTTAATGACCCCGAGTTTTATAGCAGTGTCTGGATAGATATCAAAGGCCAAATAGATAAAAGGCTTACCTCCAATGACCCGCTGTATGGCACATATAGCTCCCAAAAACGGAGGATTCGTTAAAACGAGTATTGGCCGCTTAGAAAAATCAAAAAGCAGATAAAAAAATAAACTAATAGCATAAGTGACTTGATTGAAAAGTTTCCCTAAGAATCTTAGCTTTGGAAAACGGGTCCCCCAGACTCTTTTGATTTTAATGCCCTTGTATTCCATATTACGAGAGACCCTGGTTTTTTGATCCAGTACAGTAAGAGGACCACAGATAACCTCAACATCTGTTCCCCAATCTGATAACACTTCACAGAGTTCAGTTAGAGTTTGTCCTGTAGAAACCAACTCAGGATAAAATAATTGACAAAGCACGAGGACTTGAGGCTGATTTATAATGCGATTTTCCATTAGATAAAAAATTACAAATTATCTTCTCTTACCTGTTCTTCGATCCATTTATATGTTTTGGATAGGCCTTCTTCCAAACTGACTCTTGGTTCCCAACCTAGAACTTTTTTGACCAGGGTTAAATCGGCATTCCTACCTCTTACTCCTTGAGGTGCAGATGTGTCATAACTTTTTTCAATCTTTTTTCCAGAAGCCTTGATGACAATATCAGCTAATTCATCTATAGTAACCAGCCTGTCAGAGCCAATGTTCAAAGGCTGATCATAGGAGCTCTCTATGAGCATCATGATTCCTCTTAAGCAATCATCTATGTAGCAATAAGATCGTGTCTGTTTTCCATCGCCCCAAATTTCGATTTCTCCAGGATTCGATGCTTCCGCAACTTTCCTAGAAAGAGCTGCAGGTGATTTTTCTTTTCCTCCTTTATAAGTCCCTTGGGGACCATATATGTTGTGGAATCTTCCGACTCTCACTTCAAGGCCATAATCTTTCTTAAAGGCTTCACACATTTTTTCTGTATAAAGTTTCTCCCAGCCATAAAAATTATCCGGGTCTGCAGGAATGGCATCTTTCTCTTTTAATGCAGTGACCTGTGCATCTGTTTGGCGAAAAGTTGGATAAATACAAGCTGAAGATGAAAAAAAGAATTTAGTTACGCTGTTTTCGTGGGAAGATTGGAGCATATTGGCATTAATAAGAACATTATCATACATAACATCAGCACCAACAGAAGTTATGAATCCTATCCCTCCCATATTAGCAGCTAAATTAAAAACATAGTCAATATTTCTTGTGACTTTTAAGCAATTTTCTCTATCTCTTAAATCAAAGGTGAATTTTTCAGAATAATATGGCTCTTCGATGTATCTATCCCATTTGATATCAACAGCCCTCACGAAATAACCCTCCTTGTTAAGTTTCTTTGAGAGATGGCTCCCAATGAAACCCCCAGCTCCTGTGATCAACACTTTCTTCATAGCTTTTTCCTCCCTAAATCTCTATTTTAAAGATATTATCAAAAGCATAAATTCTCAAATCCTTATTATGATAGACTACGGAATACTGTATCCAAGCTTTGAAGCCAATTTTTTACATCTTTTACTAACAATTTCAATTTCTTCTTCTCCGATATTTTGAATATATTTTCTATTCCTATTTGGCTCTAAAGGGTACCATCGGTCTTGAAACTTGGAACCCAACGGGATTTTATGATGAGGCTGAGGGAGTATATCTCTCTTAAAATCTAATTCAAGGAATTCGCATATTTTTTTCATTTTTGTGATGGAGCTGTCTAGAATATCTTCAAATCTCATGATCAACATGTTTTCTCCTTTATCCTCTAAAGCACATTTTATCGAATTATTCCAGTGTTGGGCACAAATATCTAATCGCTCTTTAAAGGGTATCTTATTTTTAAAACGCTCCATGTCAGCTGCTTTGCCTCCTGCGGCTTTGTAGCATATTACATAAGGATTCATGGTTATGAGTAAAAATTTTGGATCACTTTCTCTCAGCAATTCATTAATCAATGAGACTCTTACTGTATAAACCTGACTTTTGTCTGTAAAACGGGCAGGTTCTTCTTTTACTAAATATTTAGACAGTATCATACGAATTATTCTTTGGAACTTTTGTTTTAAATCTGGTGTGGCATCTTCGGCTTTTTTTCTGTATAAAGGCAGCAATTCATCGCAGGCATATGTCCAGCTACGTGGAGGCCTATAAACAGGATGATTTGAGTAAGGAACTTTATTTCGCGTACCCGCCAACTCTGCTGGCAAAACAGGCCCTAACACAGTATGCATTTCATCGGCTCCAGACCAATAATGGTAATTTCCTGTAACTGAAACAACCGAAGGATGTCTTCTTAACATCCTTGATACAAGAGTCAGTCCTCCACACTGAACTCCCAGTAAAAATATCGGCTTTTCAATTGATATATTTCTAAATTTACCCCAATAACTTCTTGGATCTAATATCCAATTGTTCCTTTTCCAGTAATAATAAATTCTATTAATTTCTTTGTAAAGAATATGCTCTTGATTCATATCAGAAATTCTAAGAGATTAAATTGGCTTTAGCCTCACATAAAAAATTAATATGTTCTGCGCCTTTTAGAGAGAATGTATTACTTCCCTCATTGTTTCCCTTCGTTTATTGTAGGAAAGATGTCTCTTGATTCTATCTCTTGCTCTGTGTCCTAGATTTTTACGCAATTCATCATTTCTAAGAAGAATGAGCACTTTATTGGCTATATCTCTGGCATCGAAGGGATCAGCATAAAGCCCGCAGTCTCCTACGACTTCAGGTACGGCTGCAACCTTACTGCTCACTACAGGAATGCCACAACTCATGGCTTCTGCATTAGAGACGCCAAATGCTTCATGCAAGGTTGGTTGTAAATAAACAAGGCTTCTTTGGTAATACTCTATCTTCTCTGCCTCTGATATCCCCTCAAGAAGAAGAAAGTATCGCTCGAGGCCAGCATCCTTGATTCGTTCTTTTATTTTGGTTTTGGCTGTTGTTTTTGCTCCAGCGATCACAAATTTGAGCTCGGGGAAGTCGGAAAGAATAATCTCTGCAGCCTCAATGATCTCAAACAGCCGTTTCCGCTGAATATGGTTTTCAGTAAAGTGAGACACAGTGAACACAATGTCTTTAGGTTTAGAAGGATTGGGCTTATAGAGTTTGGTGTCGATTCCGAGGTATACAACTCTACTCTTCTTAGCCCCTAAACTGTCTACTTCTTTCTTGATGCTTTCTGAAATGCAAGCAATCATTGTGGCGTGTTTGACGCAATACTTTATCGCCTTGCGGACATACCAGGGCTTGTTCGGATAGGCAGCTGCTGTTGGCTCTTTATCGAGATGGACCACTTCGCTGCCTCCGATAACTACGATAATTGATTTCCGTGAAAGCTGAGCTTTGATCAAAGGATAGATACTAGTTGTAGCCCACCAGGAGAAATAAAGATCAAAATTTGGCAATATTTCAGATAAGTAGGTGGCAATTTTAACATCACACCCCAGATCTTTCAAGATTTGAATATCGTTTTTATACCAATTGACCATTTCTAATAGCCTCTTATCACGAACACCTGGGAAAAAACATACTCTTTTATTCATCCTAGTAGATTCCAATGGCCTCTACTTCCTAAATCGCCTCTGTACTTTTAAATCATGATAATTGAATGTTACTAATATTATTTATAATCTTGATGATATGTTCTTATTCCCTCTCGTACACCACCAATTGTTGACTTAAATCCTGAAAGCATTCTTAATCCACGAGGAAAGTTCCATTTAAAACTATACCTTAACTGTAAGAGAAAGAAAAAAATTATAAATGTAAAGACATTAAAGTGTTTCAAGTGAAAAATTGTTTCATCTCTTGATAATTTCCTTATTTTCTCATTGCTCTGATGGTTATCGGAGCGCTGTTTGATTTCTGCGACTCCTCCTCTTTTAGCTTCATGATGATAAACATTTGCCATTGGTTCAAAAATTACGTTATATCCTCTTTTGCGGATTCTCATGTAGACATCGAGCTCGTCTTTTATGGCTAAATTTTCATCAAACATTCCAACTTCTTCAAATATAATTCTGCGAAATGACATATTACAGCCTCTTCCAAAAGTAATATAACCTTTTTGATTTGAGTGTAAGGAAACTTTTTCTTTGCAAAAAAAGAGGAGTTTTGCTCTTGGAGGAATATATTTCGGCTTTGGATTATTTGCATCTAAGACTTGGCCCACGACGCTCACTACGGTGGGATCGTCGTAATTTTTTGCATGATGAAAGATAAAATCCTTCTTGATGGATACATCGTCATCTATAAAGAGCGCAATTTCTCCTTTCGATACAATGATACCTTGATTCCTAGCATAACACAGATTTGCACGCTCTAACTTATGATAATTTATTGCCTTCTTGTTGTTCTCTAAGTATGTTTGAACAAGTTCTGTGTGCTTTTTAGTCTGATCTACGACAATTATTTCATAATGAGGATAATTCTGAATCTTTAACTGGTCAATAATGTTACACAACTCTTCCTCCCTCCTATAGGTAGAGACAATAACTGAGACCGTTCTCGTGTCACTTTTTTCCACACGCTCCTCTTCTAATTAAGATAACAAGGACAATTGCTGCTTATCATTCTCATAGTGCTTTTCAAAATATTTAATCATAGCACAAATAACCCCGTATATAACCCAAATCACTTTGTTTACTCTCAAATCTGTTAAGAAAAGATATTCGATATAAATGATAAACAGAACGCTATAATAAGGTAACACAGTTGAAGACTCAATGAATTTTTCTGAATTCTTTAACAATTTTTTTGAATAAGCCACAAATTTCACCTGCAAATAAAGAAACAACAATAACCCACCCAATCCCAGTCCTATAAGTAACTCCAGATAGAGATTGTGTGTTGCCTGATAATATCCCAAATATATTTTCGTAAATTCTTTAAAATTTCCCGGCCCTACGCCATAAATCCATATATATGCATTCTCTCGTAGTAATTGATTACTTAAATTTAAAAGATCTAGTCGCTTAACCGTGACATCTTCTCCTTGGGAGAACGTGATCAAACGTCCAAAAGATTCGAACACGTATAAATTTTTTCCATAGTTTTGTAGAAAGAAAATAATAATTATACCTGCGAAGATTAATAATAAGAAATAAAAAATTATTTTGCTCATTTTTATTTTGATTCGCCTCAAGTTGAATGTGAATAATAGAATATTCACACCATATAAGATAATCCCCATTCTTGAACCTATCAGAAAAAGAGCAGTCGTATATATAAGAATCGATATCATAAATAGAATCATCCCTTTGACTTTTTTCTTAGAGGCAATAGGTACTAAAAAAGCCAGACATATATTGAGGACACCAGCCCCAAAGTTGGGTCTTCCGAGGAGACCGACGGACCGATACTCCCCTTTCCACCCGACAAAGCTGCTGAAATTTATCTGACTAAATGCATCCGCGATAACAGATAAGGCTAGAATTAATCCTATTATGAAAATTGTTTTGTTCATTTTCATAACAAGATTTTTTATATCTTTGTATTTGGATAAAATGAGAATAAAAAGTTGAGTGACGAAAAAGATTAACATCGCGAAAGAAAATTTAACCGTCTCTTCCAAAGCGCCTATTTTATCTAAACTCCAGAAATAACTGCAGAGACTTAGGCCAAAGAGTAAAATTAAAGCGAAATCTGTACTTTTGAGGACAAAGCCTTTTAACATTAAATCTTTGAAGGATATAATAATAAGAAAGGCTAAAATAGGGATGAACAGGATTTGAAAGAGGCTGATATTCTTATAAACAAACACTCCTACTAAAAAGACTGATACAATAAAAACGAAGAAAATAAATTCAATACATTTTGCCATCCCAATCCTTAGTGTTTGAAGACTTTTGGTTTCCGACATGTATACACTATTTCTTAGTGAATATATCTTACTTTAAGTCCGATTCCTTAATCTCATTTCTGAATTAAAGTTTTCTTATTAAAAAGACTTGCAAGTGGCTCTAAGTTAAACTTCATCATGCTAGCGATTAATCCCAGTAAACATATCGACCTCATTAAATAAGACCCCCAACTTCTGGCATTAAGGAAGTTTCTCTTTGCTTGAATCCACTCCTTGTTAACCAGGTTAGTCCTTCCTATATAGAAATATGCTTTCGCTATACGGATATTCCAATGACCTACAATTTTCTTTTCGTTAATATCTAGAGAATTTTTAATCTTACAAGGCAATCCATTATAGAAATTAATTGCTAGTTGACGCGCCCTACTCTCTAGCTCCAATTTAAATTTTGCTGTTATTTGTCTTTCATGTCTCCGCCAGAATCCTAACGTTTCATCAATAAAATCAAACTTTCCTTCAAGGGCAAGCTTTAGCCAAGTCGGGTAATCCACATAAAGAACATATGATGGTTGCTGAAATCCTCCAATGGAAATTAGCGTTTCCTTTCTGATAATTGCTGTTATAGGAGGTATGATATTTTGTAAAAGCAGATAGTTCAATATTAAACCGGGAGGATCGTTCCTGTAGAACCTAATCATTTTAGTATTTAATTTACTCTGTGATTCTGTTCTTATAAGGCTTCCATCAGTATTAACAAAAAAAACTCTTCCCCAGCTCAAAATCTTCTCTGAATCTGTCAACCCACTGAGTTGCCTCTCTAATTTATATGTTGGCCAAAAATCATCGCCTTCCAGGATTGCTATGTAATCTCCTTGAGCCAATTTTAAAGCTTGATTGTACGCCTTGCCTAATCGATGTATACCCCAGTTTTGTTTATGTCTGATAAACTTTATCCTCATATCGCTATTAACATATTTTTCAATTATATAGGGTGTTTTATCTGTTGAAGCATCATCTATGATAATCATCTCCCAATCACAAAAGCTTTGGGCCAAAACAGAATCAATACATTGAGTAATAAACTTTTCATGATTATATGTAGGGGTTATTATTGATACAAGAGGTTTATTCAATATAATTTCTCATTGTTGGTTAGGACTCCCGGGGATTTTTCTCTTTGTTCCAATAAGAATGATCTCCTCCCCTACATTCTTCCATAAAATCCATGCTAGCTCCTCCACAACACGAAATAATTTCCCCTCTATCCTTTGCCAATTGGTGATATTATCTTCAGAAAATTTGCCTATATGTTGGATAAGTTTGCTAGTAATCCACATCCAGCTGGCCATCTGTGGCATTGTATACAGCTTTTCGACCTGAAAGCCAGCCTGTTCAGCACAGCACTCAAGTGTTCGTAAGGAGAAAATATAAAGGTGTCTTGGAGGATCAAGACCTAACCAAGATTTCTTAAAAATTTTATGTCCAAAACTCTCTATGTTCGGCACTATAATAACCAATCTTCCTGCCGGCTTAAGTACTCGATAACATTCCTTGAGAAGTGCAATGGGATCGGCAACGTGCTCAAGAACATGTGACATGGTTATTGCATCAAAAGAATTATCTGATATTTTGGCTTCTTCCAATGTGGTTGCAACAACTTTCACACCGAAGTGTTCCTTGGCAATTCTGGCTGCCTGAGTATCAGGCTCTATTCCCTGAACTTCCCATCCTAGATCCCACATCATACTCAAGAACTTTCCATTGCCACATCCTATATCCAGAAGCTTCCCCTTTTCCAAGGCTTCAAGCCCTCTGATTCCTCTTTCAACAGTTCTTTTAATGGGTGGAAGCAAGCTTAAACTTTTTCCTATCAATCTAGTTGTTTGTCCTACTGCAAGACTCTTATAGTCAAATACGCTGGCAAGAATACTGTATTTAATCTTTTTTCTTATGGAGTAGAACCTCGGAATTCTGTTCTCTTCAGAGTGGGTGTAATAATTGTTATATAGTTTTTTAACCTCTTTGGATAATGGCTGTGGGTTTAACCAAACAAGCCCACACTTTGAGCACTGATATAAACTCCATAAACCTGGTGTCTCAAAAAGACGATCGCGCATATTTATATAGAAAGGCATTCCATTTGAATCGCAAATTATACATTTATTCACTTTTTCAACATAAATACCTTCGTTATGCATCATCTTGAACCCATTTTAAATAAAGTGAGCAGAGAGGCAATAAATCTCTTTTCAGTTAGATCTAAAGCGTACTTCCATATTACTATATAAAAAATTGTAATGAGCCCCAGTAAGACAAAAATCTTGATTAAAAGGATTTTAGATGAAAATATTGTTAAAACCGTCAATACAGTCAGCCCTAAAAACGCAATCGCTGTTCTTATGATAGCATTTTGAGCCAAAGCAGGCAGAGTCGAAGGAACTAGCTTCCAAGAGGCTCCAAAAAGAAGAATAGCATCCAGCCCTACTCGCAGAGTCCAGGCTAAAGCTGCCCCTGAGATACCGAATTTTCCGATTAGAAACCATGCTAACCCTACATAAATCGGTAGTTCCAACAAATGAAACTTAGCCGTGATATCTGGGCGTCCAATGCCTTGAATTAGGCTGAAAGGGATACGGGCTAGTGAATTGACAAAAACTCCAATAGCCAAAATTTGAAATACGAATGTGCTCTTTTGAGCAAAGTCCGCTCCTAACCAAAGCTGGAGAATTTCTTTGGCAAATAGAGCAAGGATTAGTATCAGAGTCCCCATAATTAAGAGCAAATATTTTAAGGCATTGGCATAAAGTATTCCTGATTCTTTATTTCGCTTAGTTCCATATGAGCTGAACACAGGAAATATCGTTATCATCAAACTTGTCGGGAGAATCCAAAGCTTTGTTACTATTTCATGAGGAGCAGTATAGAAAGCGACAGCCTCCATTGTGAATAAAGACCCAATTAAGAAACGATCTAAATACACTAATATAGGAGCTATTATATTTGACACTGTTATCCAGATTCCAAATGAGAACAAAGTCCGCATCAATTTTGTCTTTACTGAAAAGGATTCTTTAAGCTGTGGGATAACTTTGAGACAGAATACTAAATAGGCAAAGGCTGTTCCTAGTTTTGCCACCAGCAGTAAAAAAACAATCCCTGGAAGCCGAAGTCCGAAAGGAATTGCAAGAGCTGGGATTAAAAAATTTAAGGAATTGGAAGGGGCTTTTATAGCGTTGACGAGGTTGAAGCGCTGACATCCCTCGAGAACTCCTCTTAAAGCTATTGAGCTCGTCATCAATGGTACACAAGCACCTAGGATGAGAAATGTACTATGGGCTTCTCTGAGAAGATGAGAAGGGATATTAAGAATGCGCTCCACGAGAAAAGGTGAAGCCGTTATTAGAACTATCCCACCCACTATGCCAAGTAGGACGTTAAAAAATAAAGAAGTCCACACAATAGAAGGAAGTTTTTCAATTTTTCCTTTTCCCAAAAACTCAGATACAAATTTTGTTGTAGCTCGTCCTAATCCTAAATCAAACAGGCTGAAATAAACAATAATTCCCCATGCTAAGGTAAGGATACCAAATCGTTCTCTGCCCAATCCTTGTATGATGAAAGGAATGCTTATGATAGCAACAATTAACGGAATTGCTTGCCCTAAAAAGTTTAAGATAGTGTTCCGCGCAATCAGAGCATCGCTTGTTTTAATTGGATTATTCATTCTTGCTTCTTGTCTTATTTTCTTTTCAAGTACTCATTAGTTTGTAATCTCTTTTTACTCAATCTTATTATGCGGGGAAGTACTGCTGTTAATTGTGATGGACTTATTAATAGTGTTTGATACAGCAGGCTAATATGGCGGCTAAACAAATAAAGAATAAAACCTTCGTTTATAGATTAATACGAACGAGATAGTGTGTTTTTTTTCTCAATCCTTTTTCGTAATTTTAAATCGCTGCTAATAAGATGCTTGTTCAGCTGTATGCAAACAAAAATCAGCAGTTAGATAGGCGTGAAACTTTGTTTATGAACGCATCGTCGTAAATTTTAATATTTGTTTTCATCCTCTCCTGAAGGATTTGGAGAAACAATAGCAAATGAACGCCGGCAACGCGGTTTGTCCTCTAACGCTCCCCAAGAAACAACAGCCATTCCCCTAACATACCACTTACCATCGCTTGGTCTGAATACCGCACTATCTGTTATACTGCCTGCGTTCCAGTCATTGGGTACAGCATGGTCGTATTCAGCCCCCCAAGGAGCTGAAACATATGACGACCCAAGATTCTGATTGTAAGAATACCATCTCCCATCCGACGGGCGATAAACGCACATAGTTGAATAAGCTGAAGTCTGGAAGTTAGCTGGAAACGGTATGTCTCCATCTGTACCCCAAGGAATAACCCACGGCGCAGAGGGATTTGACGATTTCCTAATATACCACTTATTGTCCGAAGGCCGATAAACAGCCACATCAGCTTGCCCATCATTATCGTAATCAGCAGGCACAGGTATATCTCCTTGTGTTCCCCATGTAATAGCTGCTGTGCCTCCATTCCTATAGTTTATATACCATTTTCCCTCTTTTGGTCGAAAAACACATAAATCACTCCATCCATCCCCATCAAAATCAGCAGACACAGGTATATCTCCTTCAGTCCCCCATGAAGTTACAAAATTAGGAATCTCGCAGTACCATTTTGAATCGCTAGGACGAAAGACCAACCAATCTGCGTCTCCGTCTCCATCATAATCTCCATCAAGAGGGACGTCTCCTCTCGTTCCCCATTTTCTGATATCTGTAGAAGAGCCATCATTTTTGCGTAAATAAAATTTTCCCTCACTTGGTCTAAAAATTGAAAGATCTGGCTTTCCATCACCCCAATGGTCTGTTGTGTCGTAAATGGGAATAAAAGGAGTGAACAGAATGGACTGGCTGTTGCTGATAGATAAGACTGTATTGTAGGAATACTTCTCACATTGCCATCCTGTGTAATGCTCTATTCCCACAGTGCCCGATATTCCATAGTCATATCCCCCAGCACCAGAATCAGTATCCTGATAACTAAAATATATGCAATTACGCGAAAAAGGCTGGGATGCACTTAAATAACGCCCAAAAAGAATGATTTGAAAAGTGTAACTAGAAGTTGCATCATATTTATGAGCAACGTTCCTCCACTCAATAGTAACCCAATTATTGGAACTGGGCCCGAAAGTAGAAACCCTGTACCACATTTCTCCGCTAATGCTTAAATCCCAGTCATCCCACCAGGGTGCTGCATAAGCCTGGGGATTACTTGAACTGGGAATAGGATCATTTGTATTATCACTATAATCCGTGGGGGCACTACCAAACCCAAAAGTCACATACCCATTGGTCCAAATCCTTATATGAGTTACCTTCTTTCCGTAGAAATAAAACTGATTGTCTGCAGGTAAAGCCAAATCAAAGTAGCCAGAATCCCAGTCACCGCCTGTGAGGGTAGTTATTTGCGTGTCGACATAATCCCAAATACAGGGCACACTGGCATTCATGATGTACTCGTAGGAAAAGAGTAACGGCGAGAGTAAAACCAAAATAACACTTAACCAAATGAATCTTTTCATGTAAGACCTCCTTCTCCTTTTTTAGTTACAAAAAAAAACAAAAAAACTCTTTTGTCAATAATTTTTTCTCTTTTATTTTTATCTGAATGCCCCCCAACAGTGATCCGTCAAGAAATAATACCTTTTTTTTAGAACTAATTATAAAAAACATACACATGAAGGAAGATAAAAATAGCACAATATCAACTGCTAACTTTCTATTTCTTCGAATATCAAATGATCTCTCTGTAATCTCCCTTCTATCCTTGATATATAGTTCTAAATCACAAATGAAAAGAAATCCTTCTTCACCTGTCAAAATAATTTAGACTGCTTTGTCTCTACTTTATACGGGAATCTTACTTTCTCTCTTAATTAATAGCTGTTTTTAAATTTGCTTTTCAGCCGCCCTCTCGATTAAATATCAACATTCTGGTAATAAAAATATACAATACTAATTCCTACTCTTATTTCTCGATTCCTGAGTAATTCGGAGAAACAATAGCAAATGAACGCCGGCAACGCGGTTTGTCCTCTAACGCTCCCCAAGCAACAACAGCCCATCCACTTATATACCACTTTCCATCGCTTGGCCTGAATACCGCCCTATCTGTTATATTGCCTGCGTTCCAGTCATTGGGTACAGCATGGTCGTATTCAGCCCCCCAAGGAGCTGAAACATATGACGACCCAAGATTCTGATTGTAAGAATACCATCTCCCATCCGACGGGCGATAAACGCACAT
>Ga0209986_10001110_pt1 | contig 26170 bp, 22 predicted proteins | sample BlataG_FD_183168 | JGI IMG/M metagenome (GOLD analysis project Ga0209986, IMG submission 183168) | Deep subsurface microbial communities from Black Sea to uncover new lineages of life (NeLLi) - Black_00105 metaG (SPAdes) (version 2) | ecosystem: Environmental > Aquatic > Marine > Oceanic >... | reverse complement strand
AAGTGGTTAGATTTTCTTGAAGAACATGATTGTAATCTCCCTGCCAAAGCTCAGCACTTGATTCCAGAATGCCATACTCGTCCAGATTTTCTCTACGAAAAGGCTAGAGTGGCGATTTATGTCGATGGTCCCCATCACCTCTACCCTGAGAGGCAGGAACGCGATGCCGCTCAAACAGCATGCATTGAAGATATAGGATATATCGTGATCAGGTTTGGTTTATATGATGATTGGCCCACCTTGATTGAAGACCACAAATATTTATTTGGGGGAAAACTATGACTTTCGCAGTGGGTTCTCTCGTAAAAGCGCGTGGGCGTGAATGGGTGGTTCTTCCTGGAACTGACGAAGAGTTGCTCATTGTCAGGCCATTAGGTGGTATTGACGAAGAAGTGACTGGTATTCATTTGGCATTAGAAAATGTCGAACCGGCTCAGTTTGGTTTGCCTGATCCAAGCAAGGTTGGGGACTTTTTCTCAGCCCGCATGCTAAGAGATGCAGTCCGCTTGGGTTTTCGCAACAGTGCGGGTCCATTTCGCTCTTTTGCTCGACTGGCAGTTGACCCCAGACCCTACCAGGTCGTGCCTCTGCTGATGGCACTGAAGCTCGATCCTATTCGTCTTTTGATTGCCGATGATGTAGGGATTGGAAAAACGATTGAAGCAGGATTGGTTGCCCGCGAATTGATTGATCGAGGAGAAGTGGGTCGCTTGGCTGTACTCTGTCCCCCACAGTTAGCTGAGCAGTGGCAGGATGAATTGCGCGACAAGTTCCATATCGATGCAGAATTGGTTCTGCCTAGTACCGTATCGCGTTTGGAGCGAGGGACACGTCTGGATCAATCTATCTTCGACATATATCCTTATGTCATTATGTCTACTGATTTCATCAAGTCTGATCGGCGTCGGGATGAGTTCATCCGCACCTGTCCCGAACTGGTGATCGTGGATGAAGCCCATACTTGTTCGTTTGGTGGAGCTACTGGACGAGGCCGACATCAACGCCATGAGTTGGTGTCAGGATTAGCAGCGGATTTATCTCGCCATCTTGTTTTAGTGACCGCAACACCCCATTCAGGAAAAGAGGACGCTTTCAGGTCTTTGTTGGGTTTCTTGGACCCGGCATTTGACGAATTGCCCGAAAATATAAGCGGTCCGGAGAATGCAAAGAACCGGCGCTGGCTGGCGCAACATTTTGTGCAGCGTCGTCGAGCGGATATTCGCAGTTATTTAGGGGCGGATACGCACTTCCCAGAGCGTAAAGATACCGAAATGACTTATAAACTTTCCGGGGACTATAAACGCCTCTTTGACAGGGTTCTGGATTATGCCCGCGAGACGGTGGTAGATGAAACCGGTGGTCGCTTTCATCAGCGAGTGCGCTGGTGGTCTGCTCTGGCATTGTTGCGTTCGATGGCTTCTAGTCCGGCTGCCGCTGCCTCTACATTACGCGCTCGGGCTGCAACATTGGAAGCGGGGTCAGTAGAGAGTGCTGATGATATTGGTCGCAGGACCGTTTTTGATCTCAGCGATGCCGAGTCAATTGAGGGCCTGGATATTGTGCCCGGCAGTGATACCAGTGAGTTACAGGAGGGTCAAGAAGAGCGTTCAAAAAGACGGCTGCAAGAAATGGCACGTGAAGCGGATAAGCTCTTTGGTAAACCAGATGCCAAGCTGCAAAAAGTAACCAAGATCGTCAAAGAACTTGTCAGCGATGGTTACCGGCCAATTCTGTTCTGCCGTTTTATCCCCACTGCGGAATATGTCGCAGAACAGCTTCGCAGTGCCTTACGTGGTGTAGAGGTCACTGCGATAACTGGAATGTTGCCCCCCGCTGAGAGGGAAAAACGTGTTCTCCAACTGGCACAGGCCGATAAACATGTATTGGTTGCCACTGACTGTTTATCAGAGGGGATCAACTTGCAGGACCATTTTGATGCTGTTGTGCATTACGATCTCTCCTGGAATCCAACTCGTCACGAGCAGCGTGATGGGCGGGTCGACCGCTTTGGTCAGAAGAAAAGTGAAGTGCGGGTGGTTACCTATTATGGGATTGATAATCAGATTGACGGCGTGGTGCTGGACGTGCTGTTGCGTAAGCATAAAAGCATTCGCAATTCATTGGGAATCTCGGTTCCAGTCCCGGTTAATACAGACGAAATAGTGGAAGCCATATTTGAAGGATTACTGTTGAGAGAGCGGTCTGGAGGAGCTATCGAACAGTACTTACCTGGCTTTGAAGAGTATATTAAACCCAAGAGGGATGAATTATATAATGAGTGGGAAGCGGCAGGGGAAAGGGAAAAACGCTCCCGCACGATGTTTGCTCAGGAGGGAATCAAAGTTGATGAGGTGGCTGGTGAACTTGAGGCAGCCCGCAAAGCGGTTGGATTGGGGGTGGATGTCTCCAGTTTTGTTAAAGGATCTTTAGCAGCGAATAAGGCGGTAGTTACTGGTGATGATCCCATCCAGGTGGATTTAGCTGAGGTTCCTAGAGCATTGAAAGATATGCTTGGTATGGAGAAGCCTAAGTTTAACGCCACTTTTATCATGCCTGTGAAGGACAAACATATTTATTTAACCCGCACCCACCCATTGGTTGAGAACCTTGCAGCATATATTATGGATACCGCTCTGGATGGGACTGAGAATAGCGTTGCTAAACGCTGTGGTGCGATCCGCACTCGCCAGGTAGAGACGCGCACCACATTACTCTTGCTTCGTTTACGCTATCACTTGATTACAACGCGCGGAAGCGTGGAGAAACCTTTATTAGCCGAGGAAGTGCTGCCATTAGCTTTCACAGGCGCACCTGATCAGGCCATATGGCTGGATGCCGATAGTGCTGACAGCTTGATAAAAGTCCAACCCGATGCCAACATTCATCCACAGCAGGCGACTCAATTTATCCAGCGGGTAATTGACGGTTATGATTCGATCCGACCGCACCTGGAATCGGTAGCGCTTGAGCGGGCAAACGTATTGTTGGAATCTCACCGTCGGGTGAGGGATGCAGCCAAACACACCGGGCGCTACCGGGTTGAACCAAAATTACCACCAGATATTCTCGGGATCTACATCTATTTACCCCAAGCTTAGTTGATGAAGAAAACACCCCCAATTCGCAAATACTTTGTTGACGAAGCCTGCCCCCTATTTCAAAGGTGTGCCTTCCATGCAACCTGCAGCCCGTACCTCATCAGTATTCATAGTTGTCCCCAAAACTTCGCAAGAAAACGGTGGACTGCAGGCAGTTGATTATTTTCTGTGGAGTCTACAACGGCTTTATGAGCGTAAAGAAGACCGCTATCTTAACCTATTGTGGTCTTCATTTAGGTTAGTCCATGATTTAGATGATACCCGCAAGAATGATTATGGCGTCTACTACATATAAAAAAAGGCCGCTAACACTAGCGGCCCTGCAAAATAACTCGCCAGGGATATATGGATATGCTCACCGCAGTGAAATATCCACACGGCATGCAGCCGAACTTCGTCCACTGGCAAAAACAGTATAGCACATTAATTCTTATTGTCAAATTCTTGACAGAAAATTTATTATTGAAATAATAGCTCAGAATCATGCAAAATCGATGTCGAATTGATTCAACTTATGCATTTTTGGAGTAGCTAATATGTATTCGGAAATCGAAGTCACGAACGCGTATTTATTCGCTTACTATGCGGGCAATGAACAGAATCGCTGGAAGAAGCTAAAAAATTGGCCGGTACAACATCGGGGACTGGGTAGGTGTCGATTGGTAGATGTTACAAATGTAAATGGCCATTTAATCCCTTATTTTGTAATGGATAGAGATAACCCATCAAGTCAACCACGAAAATTTCCCGTTATGTCATTTGCTAATTTTTTTGAAATTGATACCTTACCAGGAGAACTGGTTGGTTTCGAAGAAGTTAGAACTGAGGCGATCGCACAATATCGTCTTGAACAAGAACGCATGCGGGATGCCGAAGAACAGAAAGAAAAGAGACGGAAAGCCGAGATCGAAAGGCAGACACGCTTGGAGGAAGAACTTCGTCAGAAAGAGCATGAAGCTGAATCAAAGAAGCATTTCGCCGATCTGCGAGAAAAATACAAAATAGGTAAAACCAAAGAAATCGAGCCAACCTCACTCTTATTCCCGATCCTCCTTCGGCTCGAGGAAGGAAAATGGCTGAGCGAAGATGATTTGGAATGGCTTGATAAGCAGAGATTTAATTCGCTTCTCGCAGAGATTCATAGAAAGCGCTATATAGAAAAAGGTGATGGCTGGGATTTGTTAAAAGCAGGAAAATATTTTCGGTATGTAAAACAGCCAGAGATGGTCTTTGAGATGGTCAATAGCGTTGTTTTTGATGATCCTAAATTGCAGGCAGCGTTGCTCACCAACCGCGGCGGCGCTTTTCGGGATATTAAAGAATGGGAAAAGGCGAAAGAATGTGTGAATGAAGCTATAAAATTGCAACCCAAAAGTTTCTATCCATATAATCTGCTTGGAGCGATTTGTTATCAACAAGGAGAACCCGAAGCAGGTGATATTCACTTTCAGCGAGCCATAGAACTGGGTTCAACACCTACTGATCAGGATGAGAGAATTCGCCAAGCCTTTAATTATAGCGAAGATAAAACGAAAAAAATTGTCGCCCAATATCTGCTCCAAAAAGATCCTGAACGTTACAAATGGGCTAAAAAATATTTAAAAGAGTAGTATGCAAACCCGACACCGCAACACTTTTACCACGATCAAAACTGAAGGGGCAATCCTGCCTCCAGACCTGCTGCAGCGCATTTCGGGGACCGATGATAGCCTGGATGGCTTGCTGCCGGCAAATTACCATTTGCTGAAAAATGAAAAACTGAATGAAGCCATAAACCGTTCCTGGAACCGGTTGATCGGAGCCTGGGAGAGCTTTCAGGCGGCCCGTGAAAAGATAGCGGAGGATCAACCGGGGACTACCGCTACTCGTGAACGCTTTCTGCTGCCCCTGTTCGAGGAATTAGGCTTCGGGCGTTTGCAGACCAGCACTGCATTTTCCATCGATGGCAAGACCTATCCGATATCTCACACATGGGGGAAAGCTCCGCTTCACTTGCTTGGCTTCAACATTGAATTGGATAAGCGCACTGCCGGGGTAGCCGGTGCGGCAAAAACAAGTCCTCACAGCATGGTGCAGGAGTTCTTAAACCATTCGGATGACCATCTTTGGGCGTTTCTGTCAAACGGGTTGCAGCTTCGCATTTTGCGCGATAACGTCAGCCTGACCCGCCAGGCATACGTTGAATTCGACTTTCAGGGGATGATGGACGGGGAGGTATACGCCGACTTTGTGCTCTTATGGTTGTTGTGCCATCAGTCACGCGTAGAAGGCGAAAAACCCGAAGAATTCTGGTTGGAGAAGTGGTCTCGCGAAGCTCATGAGCAGGGTACACGCGCCTTGGATCAACTGCGGTCAGGGGTTGAGGATGCTATTAGCTATCTCGGTTCTGGCTTTCTAACCCATCCAGCAAATCATGCTTTGCGTGATAAACTGCGTGCTGGTTCCCTGAGCACTCAGGACTACTACCGCCAGCTCTTACGCTTGGTGTACCGCTTGATTTTCCTGTTTGTAGCCGAAGACCGGGACCTGCTCTTTTCGCCTAATTCTGACCAGCTCGCCCGGCAGCGCTATACCGACTATTACTCGACTCAACGCCTGCGCAGGCTGGCGGAGAGGAGTCGAGGTTTGCGCCATTCAGACCTGTATCACACTCTACGGTTGGTGACCGAAAAACTTGGTAGCCTGCACGGTTGTGCTGAATTGGCTTTGCCTGCTTTGGGTAGTTTCCTGTTTTCGGAGAATTCTACCCCCGACCTGGATCAGGCGGAACTACCAAACCGGCATCTATTGGATGCAGTCCGCTCCCTGGCTTATACGGAGGATAAGCGCACTTTACGTCCGGTGGATTATAAGAACCTGGGACCGGAAGAACTTGGCAGTGTGTACGAGTCCCTGCTGGAATTGCATCCTGAGTTGAACGTAGATGCCGGGACGTTTTCCCTGACCAGCGCTAGCGGTCATGAGCGCAAGACCACTGGTAGCTACTACACACCAGCTAGTTTGATCCGGGTCTTGCTGGATTCGGCCCTGGATCCGGTAATCGAAGACCGCCTGAATGCGGTGAAGAATGCACCTGTGGAAGCTCAGGAAGCAACCCTGTTAGATATCAAAGTTTGCGATCCTGCCAGCGGTAGTGGGCACTTTCTGATTGCAGCCGCCCACCGCTTGGCGAAAAGGTTGGCAGCACTCCGCACAGGAACGGACGAGCCGCCACCAGAAGCCACTCGTACTGCTTTGCGAGATGTGATTGGTCACTGCATTTACGGCGTGGATATTAATCCGATGGCGGTGGAACTGTGCAAGGTGAGTCTGTGGATGGAAGCCTTGGAGCCGGGAAAACCACTTTCCTTTCTAGATGCACACATTAAATGCGGTAACAGCCTGGTGGGCGTTGGACCGGGATTGGATATTGGTGAGATCCCCGATGATGCTTTTCGTCCAGCATTTGGGGACGATAAACCTACTGCTACTGCCCTGCGTCGTCGCAACAAGCGCGAACGGGAGGGTCAGCTGGGGTTCCGGTGGGATGTGACATTGATTAAGGACCATGAAGACCTGACACGCTGGATAAAGTCACAGGCTATACGACTGGAAGCCATGCCCGAAGAAGAGATACGCCAGGTGCACGCCAAGGCTGAGGCTTATAACACCTCCTTGGAATCAGAAGAATATATCCAGGGGCGCCTGGAGTACGACCTCTGGACGGCGGCCTTCTTCTGGCCTATTCCAGAAGGCGATGCCGAGACGATGCTCGCCCCCACCCAACAGGAGCTGGTCATGCTGCGCTCAGGTGGTGAGCTGGATGCTAAGCTCGTTGATAAGGTACACCAGTTGGCGGAGCGCCTGAGGTTTTTCCACTGGGAGTTGGCATTTCCTCAGGTATTTGAGGGCGAGAACTCTGGTTTCGACTGCGTACTGGGCAACCCACCCTGGGAAATGTTACAACTTGAGGAACAGGAATTTTTTGCTGCTCGAGACGTTGAGATTGCAGCTTTACCCGGAGATTTACGTAAAAACGCAATTGCTGACTTGGTCAAAACTAATCCGACGCTTGCTACTGCTTTCGAGGAAGCAAAACACCACGCCGATGCTCAAAATAAATTTTTCCGGGAGTGTGCGCGATTTCCATTAACTGCAACGGGAAAAATGAATACTTATGCCTTGTTCACTGAGCAGGTTCGCAACCTAATTTCTGCATTAGGTCGAATTGGCATTGTGATACCGACTGGAATTGCGACAGACGATGGAACAAAAGACTTTTTTGCAGACATATCACAGAAAAATTTATTAGTTTCACTTTTTGACTTTGAAAACAAAGGTTTGCTGTTTCCGGGAGTACATAGAAATTATAAAGTATGCCTATTGACGATAAGTAACATACCGGTACAAACTGCAGACTTTGTATTTTTTGCCGTCGATTTTGCTCAACTCAAAGATCCCAAACTGCGATTCCAGTTTAATACAAGTCAAATTAAGCTGTTTAATCCAAATACAAAGAATATGCCCGTATTTCGAACCAAGACAGATTTTGAAATTGCGCAGAAAATTTATAGAAATATACCAGTATTAATAAACGAAACTGAAGACGAAAATCCTTGGGGGATTAAGTTTACCCAGGGACTTTTCAATATGACTTCTGATAGTGGCCTATTTGTCGACAAGCGAAAACAGGGTTATTTACCACTCTATGAAGCAAAAATGTTTGAACAATATGACCACCGCTGGGCAACACTAAAGAATGGCGGAATAGAAAATTCTACTCTTGATGAGAAAAAAAAACCAAGATTTTCTATATTTACTCGTTATTGGGTTCCTGAAAGCGATGTTCGCAATAAATTAGCGGGATTATGGGAAAAAAAATGGCTAATTGCCTTCCGGGGTATTACACGTGCTGTTGACCGAAGAACTGTTTGGCTAAGTGTCATCCCTTACTCAGGTGTAGGACATAGTGCATTCTTGATCTTTCCTAAAGCAGAGATGCAAGAAATTGCATGTCTTATTGGTTGCTTGAATAGTTTTGTATTTGATATGCTGGCTCGTCAAAAAATTGGCGGGATAAATCTAAGTTTTTTCATAATAAATCAATTACCTACGTTGCCCCCTAGCTCATACACCTCTACTAATATCGAATTCATCGTACCGCGCGTTCTCGAATTAATCTATACGGCTTATGATCTGAAGCCGTTTGCCGAAGATATGGGCTACCATGGCGAGCCCTTTTCCTGGATTGAAGATCGCCGGGCTCTGCTGCGCGCTGAGCTGGACTGTTATTACGCAAAGCTTTACGGCCTGAGGCTTGACGAGCTGCGCTACATCCTCGACCCGCAGGATGTATATGGACCCGATTTCCCCGGCGAAACCTTCCGAGTACTAAAAGAGAAAGAAATCAGGAAATATGGTGAGTACCGTACTCGCCGGTTGGTGCTCAAAGCTTGGGATCGTATGCAGGAAGCAATCGATAATGGAACGGAGTATGTGCCGATGGTCGATCCCCCGCCGGCTCATCCCAGCGTGGCGCATCCAATGCGTGATGGGAGTGTGTATGAGGGTCCTGGGTTTGTACCAGTGGTTGAGCCGATAGATCAACAGAATTCGCAAACACGCCAGGTATTGAAGGAAGCGCAGCCAACTGCGATAAGTGAAACATTCCCGTCTAAACCAACAAAGGATGGGTCTCTCCACATTGTAAATTCAACCCAAACTTCGGATTACACCCTTTACAAGTGCGAAGCCTGCGGTCAGATGGTAATGGGTTTTGATCAGGAGAATCATACTCAACATATGCACGGTGGCGAAGATCCAGGTTATGTGAAATTGTGAGATGACAAGAATTTGATCCGAGATAATAAAAAACCTTTATAAGTGAACTTATTCAATTAGCGGAAGGGTGAAACTGGTGAAGTAGATGAGAAAATGGATTGATTTAAACCAGATACATAATAAGTGGCTTGATTTCATCATACCATTTCAAGTGTGGTGGATTATCCGGTTTAAGAGAAATTCTTGGGTCTCTGCAAGAGCTGACCAAATTATTCACAAGCCTAAGGATAGAAAAATTGGAGATTTTATTACAAGTATCCACCACAAATGGGATGACTGGATGCATCCAGAACATGGAAGGGCGAGTCTTCTGATTGCGCTAGTTATTGTGTTCGTACCACAGATTATCCTGGTGTTTGGGATTTATCAATATGTTCAACCGCCTTTATCATTATGGGAAAACCCCAAGGCATTCCAAGCAACACTTGTTGCTGCCTGGCAAGTCCTTGCGTCACTCATAGGTATCGCGTTTGTGATAATCATTTTCCTTACACAATATGTGGTGGATCGCAAGTTTGAGAGACGTGCATTACCGCTTTTTGCCTCACGTACTTGGATGGTATTTGCGGTGTTGATGGGTTTACTGACTATTCTAAGTATGGGTATCAATGTTTTGCTATTTGATATGATAACTAACGCGGATAATCCTGGCGGAATTATCCCTACATTTGTTATGAGTATTACATTGTATAACCTGATTTTATTTGCAATAAATATATTCCTCACCGTTCGTCTGTATATTATTACTTACAAGCTGTTGTCCCCCGACTCCTTCAAAGTAGAATTTAGGAAGTACCTCCAAAAACTAGTCAATGATGGCGTTCATGAGGAATTGCGTAACCGAATCGCGAATAAGCTTGTGATGGAACAGAGTAATCAGGAAGGAATTGACTTGTCTTATTTTGATAATTATCCAAGTAAAATCCCTGTTGTCATATCAGGGCTTTCCAAAACCATTAATGAGGTTGTAGATATCAACCTGGAGTTATTGCATATATCTGCCAAGAATGTAAGAAAAACTTTAGGTAATCAAGAAAAACAAGTCGTGATCTTCTTGGGCGAATTGGGGAGAAGACTTTCGATTGACCGCCCACATATAGCTTATGTATCGTCCGGTTTTAGTTCAACACAAATAACGTATCCATTACAGAAGTCAGTTCGCTTAGTACCTATTTCGGACCGCCACAGATCAGACTTGAGGAATGAATTTCTACTTAATAGAGATATGATAGCTTCAGCAATTCGTAACGGCAATTCAAATGAGGTTGAGGATCAATTAGATAATTACCTAGAAACCCTACGATCTTTCCTGAACTCGTTAGATGCTGTAGGACTTAGCTACAACTTCGAAATGGCCCAAAAAGAATTATCGATATTTTCGGATTGGCCGTTTGTCTCTTCGATTCTAAAACAATATTATTACCTTTTAGATCTCGCATTTAAAAGCGATAACTCTCAGATAATTCATCTTTTCACAGAATTTCCTCTTCAAGTAATGGCTTTAGGATTCCAAGAAAAAGATCACCTTCTATTTCGGAGATTTTCCAATCTTTATACTGCAATTTACGTAAGGGCGAACCGCTACTTGGAAGATCAGGAATTAATACGTTTTGTGAAAGATCGTTGTTGGCGACTCTTAATCGAGTTTGACCAGTTTCAAATTGCCTCCTCAATTGAAAAAATGGATCAATCAATAGGGGATTTTGAAACACTTACAGACTTTTCGATCCAAATCCTCCTTGTGCTGAACAGGTTGCTTAAGTCGTCTATTGATCATCAAGATTGGGAACAATATCGGTTTTGTGCTTCAGCAATGCGACATATATACAAAAATGTGGATGGGAAATTTACCAGTGATAATCTAAAAATCTTAGATATGCAAAGGGAGCATTACCAAGGTCAAGAAATATCAGAAAGTTTCCAACAAGAATATCAGCGTGCCTATGAGATCGTTAGACAGAAAAACCGCTTAGAGAATATACGCCGTGTATTGATGGTGGGTAATGGAGCTTGGTTAATTCATTTATTCGAGACCGAGCGATTAACCTCTACTGATTTTTTTGACAATCTTTCATCTGTTGATGTAGAATTTCTATCAGCCGAACTTTTGTATGATGTATTTTGCAATCACATATCAGTTGACAAGACATACCACTTAACAGATTGGACGTCCTGGGAACTAGAAGAAATACCCGAATCTCCCGGTGAACCCACATTTAGTGCATTAGCATTTGATACCTGGTTGGCTCGGTACTATACAATTCGAATGATCGCATTAATGCCTACAAATAAAGATATGGCTCCGCCAGAACTGAAACCAAACATAAACAGCAAAGGTACTTTAGATGCTATAACGAACCAGCTAATTCATTTAGATGATACTCCTCTTTGGCAGGATTACTTACATATCAACAAATCGACTTACAAATTCCAAAAGAACGTCCTTCTTCAAATTCACCAAACTGCCGTAGAGCAACGAGAAACTATCGATGAAATTGAATTAGTTCATCAACCTTTGGATCAAGAAAAAATCAAGAGTTTTATCGAAAACGTGAATATGAGTTGGTTAGAAAGTGCTACCCTTCGTGCTTTGTTTGTGTACTATAAGAAATATGAGCCACGACCGCAGGTTGATCCACCAGAGGATTTGCTTGCATATGGAGTGAATACATTAGATGAAAAAGGCGCATATGTACAACAGGATCGGATAGGATATCCTGATTGGGGAGGATCATATGGTAGAAATCTGGGAAGAACCGAAAATGTATTATTGTCCGAGGAATTGTTAGTTTTAGGATCAACTGCTATACCAGAAAATGACCCGGAAACTTCAATTAGGTTATCTCTGGCAGAGATGAAATCATTAGGTTATACACCCATTATCTTATGCGAGAAATCACTTCTGTTTGGCACATTATATAAATCATCTCACTTTCTAGCGAGATGGAGATTACAAAACGATCTGGTAGAACTTCTGAATGCCTATGGATTATATGATGATACATTGGTTTTCACTATAAACGGCTTGAGTGATAAAACCTTAGTCTTACTCGATTTCAATGTATTTGCTACTCTTGTACAATACCGCCCAACAGACGAGAAGGATTTTCCATTGCACATATCAATTGAAGAAATCACTTTAGAGAGAGCTCGTGAAATCCTGGAAAGAAATCCTGACTGGGCACTGCATCCTGAAAACAAAGAAGCGCTAAGTGAAGAAGCAGCCCTGCGACGAATCCAACAGCATGTCCATGTTCAAATATGGGAAAGATTCAGACTAGAAAACATTAATATAAAAGCAGGTAGAGTACTTAGAGTTGTAGATGAAACCAATAGTACGGCAGACTGAGAATGAGAGGTTTGTGTGTGAAGTTTACGAGGGGTACTTTTGACGGATAATGTCTTTCTATCACTATCAAAATACGCTTACAGGCAAGAAGAATATTTCCTTCCTGAAGCATAGGTATATTTTCTCAATCTCGAGTTAAATAAAGAAGAACAAATTGGCTTGGTGTTTCTCGACAACTTGTTTGGCGATTGTACTGCTTCATGGATCTCTGAATCGATGAATATCTCGATAATGACCCAATTTTCGACTGAAGGTGGAATACCAGATATTGTGATTAATGCTGGTGATGACATAAAGAATGAATTAATCACAAAAGCTAGTAAATATGGAGGTTACTAGAAGATTATTCTAACCTTGCTTTCTCGTTACATTGGGAAATCAAAGATAAAACCTTACGGGGGGAGTAGTGCTAAGTATGAATAATTTCTGCCAGTAAGTATTACAGAAAAAAGATGGTATTCATTTGTTTTTATTTTCACAGATGGGAAAATCGAATTCTAATTTCAATATATGAGATCATGGCCTCCTCTAAATCAGGCTGAAAAATAAAAGGAATTTTTTGACCAGCTAAACCAGATTACAGGTATATCTTTTTCGAGTGATTTAATCAATCGCCGGCCGAGTTTGTCATTATCTATATTTCAAGATAGGAAAAATTTTGAAAGATTCTTTTCAATTTTTGAATGGATTGTTGAGGAATATCGAAAATCTAGTTAATAGATATAAGGAGGTATCAAGTGGATTATGAATTGGGTCAATTGAAAAGAGTAAATCCAAGGACTGTTTGGAAATCAGAATCAAAAGAGTTCACTCCCTGGCTAGCAAAAAACATCGAAAAACTTGGTGACACACTTGGCAAGGAGCTTGAACTTGTTGAAACCGAGGCCAGTGTTGGGGATTTTGCGGTTGACATACTGGCACGGGATTTAGGGACAGGTCATGACGTGATCATAGAAAACCAGTTTGGGTCAACCGATCACGATCATTTAGGAAAACTCATGACTTATGCAGCCGGTTTTGATGTTTCAACCGTTGTCTGGATCGCTGAGACAATGCGAGAGGAACACCGACAGGCGCTGGACTGGTTAAATCGAGTAACAGATACGACAATATGCAGGATCTCGAAGATGCGCTAGAGTACATTACAGCTGCTTCATCAATAGATGTTCGGATCCATGATGCAGCACTGCCAGAGATGAATATGTAGGGATTTTATCCCGAATGTGAAGGAGCGAATTTCCACATAATACTTGACACAATTAAAATCTACAAGATTTACAGTTGACTACTAATAAGAATTCTATGAACTTTATTTCTAATTATCCCCACAAAAAATTACTCGGTTTTATTCCGATGTTCGGAAAATCTCACTTGCCAACAATTCTAAGCCATGAAAATCATTCAAATCATACCAAACAAGCATGATTTTTTCTAATCCGACTTCTGCAAGACATGAGATCTGATCAACAATACTTGACCCATTACCAACGATTACTGCATCTCTCAATTCAGGAGGAAGATTCTTAGGAACAAGGGTTTCAAAACGATTTTTTACCTCTATTTTGTTTTTTCCGAAAATACAGCCTGTTAACATTGAACGTACTACACTTGTGTATTCGCGCCCTTGTGAATCAAGTAATTCATCCAACCATGAATTGAGTTGGGTAAATTTCGCTATAGTTAGGTAAACACCATTCCATTCATCTGCAAATTCTGCAGCGATCGGGAGTGTATATTTCCTTCCATTCCCACCTATCAAAATTGGGGGACCACATGGTCTTTGAGGTCTTGGTAATAAAATTGCGTCTTTAAGATTGTAAAATTCGCCATTGTAATTAATAGGCTCATTACTTGAAAGCAACAATTTTACTATTTCAGTCCCCTCTCTAAATTTCCATAGACGCTCTGGGATTTCGAGAAGATCCAAACCAAACATCTGATGTTCACGATGCCATCCACCTGCACCCAATCCTAATAATAATCGCCCATTAGATAAATCATCAACAGCAGATGCCATCCGAGCAGTCATTGTAGGATGACGGAATGAAAAAGGAGTAACTAAGGGACCAAATTCGATTGACTTTGAATTATCTGCCAACCATGTCAATGAAACCCACATTTCCAAGGAATCTTTATCTGGAGGTGTATTTGAAGTGTAATGATCAGATCTATATAAACCTTCAAAGCCACAACTTTCGACAATATTTGCCAATTTCTTCCAGGTCGACCAAGTTAATCCATCAGATCCCTCGATTGTGATCCCAACCTTAATTTTTGATTTTTCTTTCTTCTCAGAATTCACCTGATTAATTATTACATTTCTATTCATCTAATTTTATTGCAATAATATCTAGTTCAATACAGGCTCCTTCTTCAAATCCGCCAGCTTGAATTGTTGTTCTAGCTGGACGGTTTGATTTAAACCTTTCCAGGTAAGCCGAGTTATACAAATCCCATTTCTGAATGTCGTCCAAGAATGCAGTAACTTTTACGATATTATCCAAGTTGCTACCAACTGAAATTAGATTTTCTTCGATTCTATCAATGACAATATGTGTCTGAGCTTCAATATCACCTGCAGCAAGATAGTAGCCATTCGGTTGTTTGCTAGTTGTACCAGAAAGAAATATAAAACCCCCAGCTATTACCGCTTTTGGTGTTTCCCATTCCGGAGAGGTGAAACTTTCCTTTTTCATGAGTCTTTTCTCCAACAGTATTAAGAACAGATAGTTGTTGTCATACAGTCTTTAATGAAAAACTATTTTGGGTAAAGTGGGAGACCGTCCTGGTTTGTATCCATAAGAATCAATTGGTTTTTGGATGCTTCAGTAATCAGGATCCTTTTTTTGTTTTGTAAATCAAAAGCGATATTCGTTGGCAAATTGCCTTCTAACTTTATTCTATTGGTAACCTTACCGACTGGATCAATGATAGTAATATCCCCTTGAACTAAAACAGCAACATACAAATTTCCTTTTTGATCAAAAGCCATTCCATCTGGACCTGCAATTCGACCAAACTCTCTAGGTTTTTTTATCATTACGTTCCCAAAAATGTGCTTTTTAACTTGTGATAAATCACCTTTAAGATCATATCGATATATATTTCCAGTCAATGTCTCAGCAACATATAAATCATTTCCATTCGGGCCAATTGCTATACCATTAGTAAGCTGAAGTCCTCGATCGATTACCTCAATCTCATTAGAATCAGGTTTAATCTTGAAAATTTTTCCATCAAATTGTAGGTCATATGCATCTTTTTGAGACTTTAATGACGCTAGATCATCTATATGTATACCCGAATCTGTCATATATATTTCATTGTCAGGGCCAAAACATAAATCATTTGGCAGTAAAAACTGAATATCGGCACTCCCTTTACTTATCTCATTAACGATTCCTGAAAAACTCACTTTCAATAAAGCTCGCCATCTCGCATCTGCAACCCAAATATTACCGTGATTATCTACTGCTAATCCATTGGGCAATCCAGTTCTAGCAATTTCTCGTTTCTCAGAACCATTTGCGCTTATATGGCTTATCAGGCTTTGATCCATTTCCGTGATCAACCAACTTCCATCCTTAAGTGAAACTGGTCCCTCAGGATTTTCAACATCATCTCTTAAAATTCTTATAGCCATAGTGTACAACCTATATTTATATATTAATTTTTTAGAAATAATGCATCTACTTTCTCTTTGGTTGGAATTGGTTTGACTGCACCACAACCAGTAGTTGTTAAAGCAGCGGCAATATTCGCATATTTCGCACATTCTTTTAGCTGATACCCCTGTAGATAAGCAGACACAAATCCACCATCAAATGCATCTCCTGCTCCAGTCGTATCAACAACATCAACTTGAAATGGCTTTATTTGAAATATTTGGTTTCCAGTTCCTAGTAAAACTCCTTTTTCCCCAAGCTTTAAAGCAACCACTTTTGGACCTTTTTCCAAAAAATATTCTAGAATAGCGTATGAATCCTCTAAGCCACTTAGATATATCGCATCATCTAGACTGGGAAAAACAAAATCCGACATACTAATCGTTTCCATAACGATATCGCGAGCTCGGTCTTCGTCCCAGAGTTTTAATCTTAAATTTGGATCATAGGAAACTAATACATCAGCTTTTCGTGCAACTTCGATTGCGTAAAAAACCGCTTCACAAGCTGATTCACTTATCGCTTGGCTTATTCCAGATGTGTGGAATATTCTTGCATTTGCAATATAGTCAGTAGGAATATCTTCAGGTGATAAATGGCTTGCGGCGGAATCCTTTCGATAATATGCAAATTGATGTGATTCTCCATGTCTGGATATAAAATATATACCAGTGAAACTATCTTTTTCCTTGATAATATATTTCGTATCAATGCTTTCAGATTTCCAAAGATTAATAAATGTTTGACCAAAATCATCATCACCGATTCGACAAACATATCCGACTTTTCTGCCTAGTCTACTTACTGCAACTGCAAAATTTGAAGTGTCACCTCCCCATCCAACTTCATATTTGTCCACCTTATCGAGTGGTCCTGATTCCATTGCATTAAATTCCAACAATGGTTCACCCAACGCAACAATCTCTGGAGTCATAACGATTCAGTAAAAAGGAATATCTTTGATTCTCAAGTTAATTTTTAATTCCAATTAACTTGATTTAATAAAACAATCCTTGTTCAAATGCACTTACTAATTGTCCCAATTCATTAACTCAGTTAATATTACTGGTCGATGAAGTTCATTTGATAATAAGGCAGCACGAGTGATTGCAAAACTCATAATGTTGTCTTCTATTCCGGTTTCAGTTTCGCTACCTTCTAACAAAGCTTTCTTCATTTGTTGTAATGCGTATTCTCGTCCAGTGTATTTCATCTCCTCTTGATCTACCATTTCCTCAGTTTTATTTGAATATTGAAATATCTCACCCTTGCTAGTGAGAAGTAATGTACCCTTATCACCTTCAATGCGGATTTCACCCGGCCAACTGTTTGGCTTTCCAGTACTCACCCAAGTGCCAAAATAATTTACCCGAATATCCTCCTCAAAGGTTAACAATATAGAAGTCGTTGCTCCCCCTTCGTACCAACTCCATTTGGGATTATATGATTCTGCATATACCTCTATACATTCTTTTCCTGTAATATAACGAAGGATGTCGAAGTGATGTATAGCCATATCTTCAAGGATTACATTTTTCATTGATTCTCGCCAACCACCAATTTGAAGAGATTGAAAATGTTGGTATGTTATGTATCCTATCTCTCCAATAACTCCATTCTTTAACAAACTATGTAAAGTCTTTATGGGGGATTGCCAGCGATAGTCTTGAGATACAACGAATTGAATATTTCTTTGGTTAGCTTCTTGGAGCAACCTAACAGCCTCTTCCATATTATTTGCTAATGGTTTTTCAGACAGAATATTGATCCCCTTTTTCATGCATTCAAAAACAATTGGAAAATGACTTTCCGGAGGAACAACAATAAGAGCGATATCTGATTCTGTTTTATCCAGAGCTTCTTTTAGATTATTGAATCCAGCCGTTTTATCAATGTTGAATTTCTCTACGATTTGATTTATCTTCTCAAAATTTTTATCTACTAATCCTACAATCGTAAATTCTGGAAATGACCTAATTGTTTCTATCCATTTTTCTCCCCATTCCCCTATGCCGATAATTAATATACTTAATTTTTCCATAATTCCCTCTTAGTAATTATCAATTAAATAATTGTATAACCACCATCAATTGTGTGAACAGCCCCTGTTATAAATGATGCCTCATCAGAAGCAAGATAAAGCAAAAGATTTGCTACTTCGGTCGGATCTGCCATTCGCCCTACAGGATGTAAATCAATTACTCTTTGCCTTTCGAGTTCTGGATCTTCGGCTTGTTGGAAATACCATTCCATCTGCGATGTTTCAATCCCACTTGGGCAAATACAATTGACGCGAATTCCTTGCTTTGCATGATCAAGAGCTAAGGCACGTGTTAAACCTATAATTCCAGCTTTAGATGCACAATATGCTGGGAGTTGACGGACTGCTACAAGACCAGTGATTGAACTCATATTTAGTATTACTCCCCCACCCTTTGCAATCATTTTGGGGATCACATAGTATGAATATAGATAAATGCTTTTGAGGTTCACATTAATTACTCTGTCCCATTCTTGCTCCTGCAATTCCGTCACATCCTTTTTAATCGCAATTGCGGCATTATTCACCAAGATATCAATATTTCCAAATTCACTTATGGCTTGATCTACACTTTTTTGCACCTCTTTTGAATTAGCTACATCAGCTTTTACATAGATTGCTTTTCCTCCCTGGTTTTGTATCTCTCTTAAAGCAGTTTCTCCATTCCTTACATCAATATCCACTAAGCATACAGCAGATCCTTCTTTCGAAAAAACCTTAGCTGTCGCTCTGCCTATTCCTGAAGCGGCTCCAGTAACGAGTGCAACTTTATTGTTTAATCTCATATTTACTTCCTTATGGCTACAATTGATCAGTTTATTATCCTTTTACTGCACCAGCTGTTAATCCTTGGATAAATCTTCTTTGTAAGAATAGATAAACAATAATCATTGGAATTATAGTTATTACTGTGGTTGCCATCACCGGTCCCCATTCATAAACAACCAATCCTAAAAATAGAGTGATTCCAACAGGTAAAGGTCGCATCGATACGGAAGAAGTTATAACTAAAGGCCACAAAAAATCTTCAAGGGACCATACTAATGCAAATAATGCCAAACTGGTTATTGCAGGCCTTGACATTGGAATCACTATTCTGAAAATTACTCCCCAATCGCTGCAGCCATCAATTCGTGCTGCATCTTCAACTTCGACCGGTAGGGTAAGAAAGAATTGCCGCATCAAAAAGATGCCAAAACCTGTGGCTGCAATCGGTAATACAATACCTGCATATGTATCTTGTAAACCTAATCGCAATGACATTAAGTACATAGGAATAAGCCTGACATGAAGGGGGATCATCATTGAACTAAGTACAAGGGCAAATATTAACCCTCGCCCTCGAAACCTTTTTCTTGCAATGGTATATCCTGCAAGGGAACATAAAACTACATTTGAGACCATTAAGGCTAGTGCAATAATGACTGAGTTCAAGAAAAACCTCCCAATTGGGAGAAGATCAAATGCCCGCTGATAACTTGCTATCGAGATTGGATTCGGTATCCATTGAGGAGGCCAACTCTGAATAAATGCTTCGGTCTTCAATGAAGTTGCCAAAACCCAATAAAGAGGCATTATTGTGATAAACAAAAAAAAGCAAAGAACTGAATATTTGAGAAATTGCTTAAATTTTTTTCGCATGGATTATTTCTTTGATCTGAAGATGCAATGTGCTAATTTCATCGAAGATCTCTATTGCACTTATGAGTTGAATCTACATCATTAATAAAGTTGCTCAATATCAAATTTTCTAATTAATGCGACAGTTATTACAAAAATTATTAAAAATAGGATTACCGCAATAGCAGAGGAATGACCTAGGTTTATTGTGCGGAATCCTTCTTGGTATATTAGATATACAATCGAGATTGAAGCATATGCTGGACCACCTTTTGTCATTACAAAAGGTTCGACAAAAAGCTGAAAAGTGTGTAAAAAGGAAATAATAATAATGAATAAAGTCACTGGCGAAAGTAATGGAAGAGTAATATATCGATGTTTATTTATTTCGCTAGCTCCATCAACTGTGGCAGCATCGTATAGATCATCAGGGATTGTTTGAAGTCCTGCCAGGAATAAGACCATAGCAAAACCAAAGCGTTTCCAAATATCCATCAATATGAATGCGGGAAGCACCCATGATGATGAAGTTAACCAAGGAATCGGATTTACTCCAATATATCCAAGAAGTAGATTTACCAGTCCATATCTAGGATCAAATAACCAATACCATAACAATGTATGCGCAGCGAATGGAATAATATAAGGAATAAAAAAAACAGATCTAAAGATATCCTTTCCGTGTAATGGACTATCGAGAATTAGAGCTAATCCAAGGCCACAAACTATAGTCCCTGCAATAGCACCTAATGAATACAAAATAGTATTGATTAGTGCTTTTTGGAAGATTGGATCAGTAACAATATCTATATAATGACTGAATCCAATGAATTCCTCTCTAGTTATTAATTTCGTTTTGAAAAAGCTTAGGTAGAATGAATAAAAGGCTGGAAAATATACATAAGCGAAGAGAATAATTAATGCTGGAGCTAAAGTTGCAGGTATGAAATGATACTTCTTGATCCAATTTCCGATTACTACTAATTGGACATAAAGCTGATTAAATTGCCTAGAAATCCTTATATCCTTAATTCCCAACAATAATCCCCAATTCGATTAAATAATAAAAGATCTAAACCGCTATTAATAACACGTAGGCGGGCATTTGTACCAAATAGCCCGCCTACAATTTCATTTTGCTTTCTACTTATTTTCTAGCAATTCATTTATCTTCTGGCAGGTTTCTTCTGCTGCTACTTCTGGTTCCTTGAGATCATCTCTTATTTCTGCAAGCATGTTCCATACAATTTCTGTCATGGTTTCAGCTGCAGGAACATTATGTAATGAATTTACCCCACGTAAAGCCGATTGCAACATTGCTTGTTGCTCAGGACTGTCAGCTATTTTTGGATCTTCAAATGCAGCCTTCATTGAAGGGGTTTGACCATAGAAATCTGCCCATTCAGCGGCAATTTCTGGTTGAAGCATGAATGCCATCCAGGCTTCTGCACCTTCCTTATTTTCTGAAGCAACAGGGACGAGCCAAGGATTTGGATGTCCATAAGTTATTGTTGTGACATCTTCTGGAAGTAAAGCGACATCCCATTTGCCTTCTAGTTCTGGAGCTTGGGTATTCAATAATCCAAACCACCAAGCACCACTTTCTGCCATTGTATAGAATCCTTCCTTAAATCCCTTAAATGTTTCAACTCTGTTTACAGGATCTTTGGGCATGATATTTTCATCATAAAGTTGTTTGTAAAAGTTAAGCGCCTTTATTCCTGCTTCATCAGTTAAAACACATTTAGAAAAGTCTTCATTTACAAAATCTCCACCTGAAGCGTAGAGTAACCACGAGAAGAAATGAAAATCTAACCAGGAGTCTTGATGGGCAACACCAAATTGGTCTTCTCCATTTGTCAATAGTTTGCCATATTCGACAAGGTCTTCAAGATTTGTTGGCGGCCCGTCTAATCCTGCTTCTTCAAGTAGATCAGTTCGGTAGAATAACAACCTACTTTCCCAAATAAATGGCGCGGCATACAAAACTCCATCTGCATAGCGGAAATGTTCCCAGGCATTCGGTAAGAAATCATCATCGTCATATCCCATTTCTGCCTTAAAATCGTCTAATGGCTCCAATCCACCAAGGATAGCAAACTCACCCACCCAATGGTCAGCCCCCTGCGATATAGAAGGAGACTCACCACCAGTGAAGGTTGCCACAAGTTTGTCGTGAAGTGTATCCCAGGGAAGTTGTACAATTTCTAGATCATATTCGGGATTTGCTTCTTCGAACATTGCAGGGATATCCGACTCCATCATAAAACGAGCATCATCTCCTGCCATCCAGACAATTACTTCAGATTTTTCAGCCATTGGTTCTTCAGGTTCTTCTACCTCTTTCGCAGGTTCTTCCATTTCCTCCGCAGGCTCCACTTCAGCTTCAGATGGTGTTGCTGCAGGAGCACAACCTGCAACAAGACCTAATGTAAGAGATCCCAAAAGAAGCAACGCAAATATTTTTTTCATCTCTTTACTCCTTATAAAATCGTCAACGTTTCTCTTTTAATTTAATTTACTCATTCAATATTGAGTTTATATTGATTTTATTTACATATTCACCACTCCTTTTCCCGGTTCAATCATATTTTTAACTGATTGACCATTTTTCTCAAGAATCCATCTAAGTGAATAATATCTACGCCCATTAAAAAGATTTGGATTCCTCTCTTATATTGCTCTTTTGCGATGGAGGTTTGATCTGTGTTCCACCACATTTGTTTTCCGTGTCTGATTGCTGCCTCTCTAACTTTCTCCCGAGCCTCCTCAATTTCAACACCAGAATCCATAGTCATACCAGCATTAATTGAATAATCCTGGTGTCCAAATCCAACTGCATCGATACCTTCAACGCTCAAAATAGCATCAATATTTTTTACAGCCTCGGGGGATTCGATAATTGCCCATAACATAGTTTCTTCATTTGCTTCCTTGATGAATTTTTGCATATCAAGTGAAATTGATTCATTAGGAAAGATTTCTATAGCACTCCGATCACATGTAGCAATTCCGCGCTTGCCTAATGGAGGAAATTTTGCTGCTTCAACGATTTTATTTGCACACTCTGGAGTGTTCACATGGGGAACCATAATAATCTGTGCCCCGCATTTCAAAGCTTTAATTATTTGATTGGCCGGGGGATTATCTCCGACGCATTGCTCACTTCTAAATAAAGGTGTCAGACCAGCAAGCTCAGCCGCTCTTATAAGGTTTTCAATCGACTCCCAGTTGTGGGCTACGTGTTCATACTCAATATGTGCAAAATCAAACCCTGCATGACCTATTAATTCAATTGCTCTTGGATCTCGTAACCAAATTTCCATCCCTAGAACCATCTCCCCCTGATTAATTTTTTCTTTTAAGAGATTTTTCCGAATATACATCTATATTGTACTCCTTCCTTTTACTTTTTTTATATCAAAAATCGCTTATATTCAAAATCACGGAAAAAGAAGTTGATGTTCAGGATTTTGCTTAATGAATTTACTCCGATAATCATTTCGTAATGGAGAGAAAACGTCAAGAACCCTGCAATCTACTTCTCGCAAGAATGCTCCGTGAATAATATTTGAAGGAAGATAGATCAAATCTCCAGCTTTAACTCGATACAATTTATCTTCAATAATTTCATCACAATATCCTTCTAAAACAAACATTATTTGTTCTTCCGGGTGAGAGTGTAATTCGAAAACACTGCCAGCCTTCATAGTCAAAAAACTATACATCATAGATTTACCACAGACCAGGTGACTTTTTGCACCATCTGCTATAAGAGTTATTGGTACTTCTTCATATGGTCGCGCTATAAATTTCTGAAATTCGTCTTTTGAAGCTCGTTTGAAATCTGTGTCTTTCATTATTCTTCTGCCGCTTTTTAATTAATATAATTAATTTTTCTATGATACGATCAGCTAAAAATCAAACCTGGTTACACAAAACCAAATTTAATGTTTATTTTGGATATCCCATTCTTCTTGAAATTTTCAATGCTGTATCTCTAACTATTAAGCCGATATCATTAAATCTATCTTCATTAATGCGATGAGCTGGTCCAGATATACTTACAGCGCCTACAAGTTTTTTGCTATAGTCAAAAATGGGTGCACCTATGCATCGAACACCCTCTTCATTTTCTGTGTTGTCAATCGCAAAACCATTTTCTCGGATTTGATCTAAGTTTCTTTTTAACTCTTCGGAAGTAGTGATAGTTCTGTCAGTTCTGGGTGATAATCCTTGTGCAATAACACTACTAACCCTCTCTTCTGGAAAAAAAGCTAGCATACTCTTCCCAAGTGAAGTACTGTACATAGGCATTCTAGCGCCAATTTGTGAAATCATTTGTATTGATTTCGGACTGGATACCTTAGCTATGTAAACAATTTCTTTCCCGCTTGGCACTGCCAAATGTACAGTTTCAAGGGTTTTTTCTGAAAGTTCCCTCATATAGACTTCAGCAATATTTGGTAAATCCAAGCTATTGAGATAATTCCCCGCTAGACTGAGTATCGTCCATCCCAAGTGGTAGTTTTCCCGGTCATTTCGTTCAACTACACCCAACCGTTCTAGAGTTTGTAAGTATCGTTGTACCGTACTTTTTGAAATGTGTAGTGATTTAGAAATCTCAGCCAAAGACAAACCTATGTGAGGATTCCCTTTTGAAACAATTTCAATTATCTCAAAAGTACGGACTGCAGAAGTAATTTCAGGTTTATCAGATTTCATTTCAAGTTTTCAATGAAAACATTGAATTAATTGGGATGATATAATATAATTAGTGATGGTGTTGCGTTATATCATATGTCGTTTTATATTATATAGCATTGGACTTTCAAAGTCAAGTAGTTTTGATAAATAAAAATCTATAAATCTATTCACCTCATGTGAAGTCTCTTTTTCTTAATAGGTTTAAGGAGAATTAGATGTCTCAGCTTGATAACAAAATCGCGATAGTTACAGGGGCAAGTCAAGGGATAGGCAAAGCAATAGCTATAAGGTTTAGCCAGGAAGGTGCCAAGGTCATTATCACTGCTAGAAATAGAAGTGGCCTAAAATCCGTTGCTAATCAGATATCCGCCATAGGACACCAGGCTTTAGTTTTAGTAGCCGACTTAGGAGTTTATAAAGATATTAACAGGATAGTAGCTAATACAATCAGCGAATACGGCCGCATAGATATTCTTGTAAACAATGCTGGGATTATTCACCCTCCTATTCATCTGATAGATTTGAAGCCTGAATTGTGGAATGAAGTAATCAAAATAAATTTAACTGCTCCAGCATTACTCACAAGAGCAGCATTACCAAACATGATTGAAAATAAGTCAGGTAAAATAATAAATATCTCAAGCATTGGAGGGAGAATGGGGGGAAAGGGTCGAACAGCGTATCGTGCATCAAAAGCTGGATTAATAAATTTAACTCAAAGTATTGCAGCAGAAGTAAAGCAATATGGTATAGATGTAAATTGCATATGCCCAAGCGCTACAGATACTGAAGGATTTCGAGAAAATATCGATAGTTTTGGTAGAGATAAAAATCCAAGTATCATGCTCCCTGAAGAGATTGCAGAGATAGTTTTATTTCTTGCATCAGGTGCAAGCTCAGCAATTACAGGAACATCAATTGATGCATTTGGTGGTACTAATCCAATATTCAATTGATGGGGGATTTAATTCTGATTGAGTTTTATTTTTATCTATTTTCAAACATAAGCAAGCTTAATAGAATGTGAATGAAATTGTCTTCCAGATAATTTTTGAAAAGTCGCCTTTCCTTCTTCATGCTAGGTTCAGTTTGTGTGCAGTTTGTGTGCAGATGGGTTACCACAGCATGGAAATAATAGACATAATGGATGTCAATAATGGTTTTTTGTAGACACAATGGACGTCTTCATTAGGTATAATACACAGTGGACATAGACTTTGATAACTTAAAATCCGCCGGTAGAGATACCTTGTGGGTTCGATTCCCACCCGCCCTACCTGTAATCGTCCAAGGTTTGCGATATTAATTACATACCTACCCCCAGGCTTTAAGACCCGATAAACATCTTTCCCAACATTTTTTATAAGAGTTAAATATTCCTAAAGACTGATATCCCCATCATAATCTTTTCCAACATTGTATGGTGGGGAGGTAAATGCAAGAGCCACACTGTTTCCTGGTACTTGCGACATATCTTCTGATGATTGGTAAAAAACTTTATTAGTCCAATCGCCAGGTTTTGGTACTGGAATTTTCTGGATTTCCTCTTTTGTTATGGGTTTAGTAAAAAGGTCATTGTATAAATTCCTCCCATAAAAGGATGAAGAATCATGTGATTCCCTCTTACCTACACCAAATGAAGATGTTTTTGTTTTCTTCATATCTACCTTTATCTATTTATCATAATATGTGTGTTGAAGAATAGTAGCACATGTATTCTAATAAGTACATCTTTGAGTAATACCATTTGCTCAGAAACTGGTCACATTACAACTCGCTTATAATCTTCATTTTAAATTATGAGGATATAATAAAAGTATGGATAATTTACCATTGAATCAAATTCTTGAAGGCGACTGTGTTGATATTC
>Ga0209986_10001109_pt1 | contig 26177 bp, 30 predicted proteins | sample BlataG_FD_183168 | JGI IMG/M metagenome (GOLD analysis project Ga0209986, IMG submission 183168) | Deep subsurface microbial communities from Black Sea to uncover new lineages of life (NeLLi) - Black_00105 metaG (SPAdes) (version 2) | ecosystem: Environmental > Aquatic > Marine > Oceanic >... | reverse complement strand
GTTGGATTCTTTGACACGTCAATTCCTAAATCAATCAACACATCCTCAATTTTAACCTTACTAACTAATTCTTCAATAAAATTAGAACCACTACTTTCATATTCTTTTTTTATGATTGGTTTGGTTTCAAATTGATATAGGATAGCTTTTAGTTGTTTGAGTGGTATTTTTGTGATTGGGACATCATTTAATATTTTATACTCACAATCCTTATCAACTTTACTTAATGGACACACGACATATGAACCTAAACCCAAAATATCCATTTTAGTTTTCTTCTTTTCATCCTTGATTGGATATTTTTTAAATGATTCATCAACCAAATAATAGAAGTGTGGCAACTTTTTAGTCCCAGATAACCCAGTAAATGTTTTAGGTAAGGCGTTTAACGTTGGTTCTTTGTATTGTGATTGGTCTACATCGGTTACCACAACACCACCTACACCACATAACAAAGCAACACAACCACCTTTATCCATAAAAGATTTTAGGTTGGGGTTGTTATATTCATAACTATGTTCCTTTCCCACATAATAATATTTCCCATTCTCACATAACAAATCAGCAGGTTTATGTTTTGGAATACTATCGCCTTTAACTTCCACAGGCTTCTGGTCAAAAGTATTAATCCAAACATTTTTAGAATTCCTAAAATATGTAACATCATTCACCTGCCAACATAGTTCTAGTGGGAGTTTTTGTTTAGGTTTTAGTTTGATAAATCTAAACCTTTTATCTTGTAGTTGTTTTGGGAATTTCTTGAACCATTTTAATTATAATACCATCACCCCCCTTACTCACCTTATCATCATCATCCCCTAAGGGGGAGATGATATGATAAAGTGATAAGGTTAGGCGTTTATCATGTGTTATCAAATAGCTATTTGATAATGATAAGCCTCCTTTTTACGAGTAAAACACCACACAAACCAACTAAAATCTTATCACCACTACACTCAAAAATACCTTTATTTGCCATTATTATTAAGTATCCCATTTATTTCTAAATCATATTCATAATTATTAGGAAGTTGTCCATAATCTTTACAACACAAAGAACATAACCAGTATTTACCGCCCTTAATCCAGCGGTTTGAAGGGGTAGATTGCTGTCCTTTCCACTCCACCCAAAAAACTATAAACTTTTCCTTATGGCAGAACGAACATTTACCAAAGAATTCCTCAAACCTATTCATACTAACCACCCCAAAACCATACATTTCCCCACCTTACCCCTCTCTTCCAAATTAGAAGGCATATAGAGGCATTCTGTATGCGTAGAATTACTTGTTTTTATCATAGTGAGACCACCTCAGATATACCCCTAATAGGTGCGGTTGTTATATTTTTTACACATAGAACCGAACTAATTTTTTCTTTTTCTTTTAAAGTTGGGTGTTTCATTACCTTAGGCCTAAACTTTTTAATTTTGCCAACTTTCCATAAGCAATCCTCACACGTCCACACTTCTGAATCATCCTTCGGGTCATATAAACCCCAGGCGGTTTTCTTCTCGCAATAATAACAAGAAGCATCGGCCTTAACTGAAATTTTTTTGCAGGTGTGTTTCTTTCGTTTAGTCATTCAATCACCTCTAAACTCAAAATTTGTTTGGTTTTATCCCAACAACCAAAACACTTACCGAAGAAACTAGGTGGTTCTACCATCGCCACACCTCAAAATCTTGTTTATTATAGCCTTGTGATGCGACGCAGTATTCACATTGGTTGTCGAAGAATACTTGCTCGAAGTCTAAATAAGAGGTGCAGGCGTTACAATTCATCTTCCACCGCCTCCCTTTCTTTAGCAATTTCCCAAATCGCTCCATCCCAAGAATTCTTATTATTGTTTTCTAAGTGTTTCTTAACTTCCTCTTCTAAAGTTTCAGGAATTTTAATACCATCTTTTAACATTTGCTTCCTTATTTTTTTCCCTTCTTCATCTATTCTTTGAAGATAAATAGCTCTCGTATAAGCATTTTCTAATATTGGTTTGTGTGGGAATATTTTTTTGACACCATTCTCATCCAATTTCCTTTCAATAAAAGCAACTAATTGTTCAGAAGTCATCATATTTAATTCAACCCTTCTACCACTCCACCATTTATAGCCACCATTACTTACTAAAAATTCTTGTTCTTCTTTTGTTGCTCCATATTCTTCTAGTATTATTTTTGGATTTTTTATTTGTCTGTAATTAACAGGTTCACTTTCTAACTTCATATCTTTAACATCTTCTAACCTCAAACCTATATCAACAAGTTTGCTTCCATCAGTTAATTGAGTTCCATTTTTTAATGTATTAACAATTTTAAATCCTGCCAAATCAAAATCTCTTAACGTAAAAATTCTTACATTCTTTTCTACACTAAGCCACTTATTTAAATCACAACAAGCATCAGTAGGTAATCCTTTCGTACTTATAAAAGCCATATCATATTTTTCAAAAACTCCAGCCTTCATTAAAATTTCAGTAAACCCTTCCTTCTCAATAAATAAAATAGTGTTAAATCTATTTGTGGCCCCCTTCGTTTTAATTAATTTTTTTGTTTCCAATTCCTCCAATACTCCAAAATCGTCCTTCCATTTTTCATGATATTCTCTAACTTCTACTCCACCCAATCCAATCTTCTTTTTTGTATGCGGTTCAATAAAATTACCTTTTGCACTCCAAACAACATTCGTTTTCCATGTTGGCTGTTTTTCTAAAATATATTCTTTAAGATATGGTTGGAATGTTGCATCTTTTCCCCATACATCCTGATTTACATTCTTTACCAAAGCTCTCGCTTGATACATTATTTGTCGTGCATTAGCAAAAAACTTTCCGTTTGAACTGGCTTTATTATATGCTTCCTCCATAATCCCCCAAACCAATTCTTTCATAGTATCTTCCTTCTCTTTATATCTCATGGAATCTAATTTCTGTTTAGATACACGTTCAGATTTTAGTTTCGCTTTTTTCCATTCAGTAGAAACGGATTTCAAACCACTAATCAAACTTTCTTTCATGCTCTTCATAATTCCAACCTCGTTTTTCCCCTATCTACATATTCGAATCTTGGTTTTGCCATGTGAATTAAAAGTGTAACTGGGTCTTCTTTATCGATTCTCATTTCCCCAATTATTTCAGAAATTATATCAGTTGGTATCCCCAATGTTGTTGTCCAATTCAAACCCGTTAAATATCTTCTTCCGTCTTCATCACTCTTTCTAATTCCGAAACCTATCTCTACAACATAAGGCAAACCATCAGTATCAAAACCAACTTTTCGATTATACTTAATGCTCTGTTCTGTGCATCCCGCATATTTTACCATCCATTCGGAGATATGTTCTTTGCCTAAAAATCCTAAAACTATGGGGTTCGGTTTTTTAGAATTGGATTTCATGTCATCATGTAATTGCTGCAATTTTGTCATATCTATATCACCCTCCTTAATCAAATCATGTAAATACATATTTTTCATTTCTTCAGGAACAATCTTTTTTTGTTTACTAATGCCTGATAATCCTCTAAATTCAGAAATAAATTCCCTTATTGTTTTAGATCTGCCACCAACACTTTCTTCAGTTACATAGGCTGCTAATAAATCTCTTAATATTTCTAATTCATACCAATGTGGAGAAGTAGGGTTATTTGGCTTCCATTTATTCCATTTCAAATTTGTAGGTTCATACACTTTTTCAATATTGTTAATTCTAAGGATAAATTTTGCATGCGGATTAAAAGCAGAATACGATTCTATAACGTCATGTATTTTAGGCGGCATTTTATAAAAACCATCCCTTTTTGGCTCGAGTATAATATTCGACTCAAAACCATGTATTTTGAACAAAGTCCCTTTTTTTATAAAATCTGACTTTTCTACTATATGTTCTATAATAGGTTCTTGCTTTATTCTGTCGAGTGTAACTGATATTTTATGGTGTTTTCCTTCAGCCCACACTTCAACTACTCCCATTTCTCCATTATTGATATATGGTGTTGCCCAAATTACTTTTAGAGCATTGCCCATTTGTCCTCTTGTTGGTGAAACATAAAATGCCTTATCGCTTACTCTTTTCAAGTAATCTAACGATTTTTTTATTGTCTTGTCAGGAATTCCCATCCCATTATCACCCACACTAAACCAATTATTCCCAATTTCAATTTCAATTTCAGGATATATATTAGCAGTTTCACACGCATCCAAATTATTATCAATCAATTCCTTTATTAATGCAATCGGCCACCACTCTTTTCCATAACCAATTTGCATCTCAATTTCTTTTTTTGTAAAATATTCTAACTTCCTACTTGTTTCAAATGTGACCCTTTTTAGATTCTTATTATTTTTTTTCATCCCAACACCTCCACCCGAATAATTTTAATATTTGGAAGTGCCTCAATCCCATACTCATTTTTAATTGTTAGAAAACTATTACCTTCCTCAACAACAACCGCAATTCGTGGCTTAACATTCCCACAATCATCAAAGAATATCTTGCATTTTTTCCCAACCAATCCCATCACCTCAATCCGCTTATGCGAAATCCTCCCGCTTTTGCGAAACATTTAAAAATATATATATATTATATCTATTATGATGGTAAAAAAAAGAGTTAGTTCTATTAGTTTTCATAGTCTTGAGAGATGGCTTAAATCAGGAGAGACATTTGAGTTCGGGTGCTAGTAACACCCGACTCATCCCTTATGATTTTAATCTTTAGTTTTATCCTCCATTTTTTTATATTCTTGTGACTCTTTCACGTCCCGAACCCAAGTCGCTAATAAATTATTTAAAACAGGAGATAATTTTCCACCATATTTTTTTATGATTTGTTTTGCTTCTTTCACGGTATCTTCTTCTAAATTTACTGAATGTATTTTTAATCCCATTGTTTTAATAAGATTAATTCATTTATATATCTTATGTTTTTCATGTTGTTAAAAGAAGTAATAACAAATCCTTATAAACTTCCCCCACTAATTATTTTAGATGGGTTGGGGTTCTTAAATAATCTCCTCAACTCATTTCATAATCATGCACCCAAACAAACTCACCCCGAAATTTAAGAAGATAAAGAAATCCCTTTATGATAAACAGCGACGACAAAATAATAAAGAAGCAGATAAAGAACGCTATCGGAAATTATATCTTAAAAATCGTGAGAAGATTTTAGTTCAACAACATGAACGATATTTGAAAACAAAAGAACAAAAAAAAATCTATAATCATAAATATCATAAAAGGAAGAAAATATAATGAAAACCAAAACTCTAATCCTCTTAATCCTCCTCGCCGTCGCCGTCGGGTTGGTAGGCCATTATTATCTCGAGCCGTATGTTCCGAGTTGGTTGCCGTTCGTGGATAAATAAGGGTGAGAAGACAATTATTTTTCTATTGTTAGATTAATTCCTTTTTCATCTTGCTCTTCTATTAAAGTTTGCTTTGGAGTTCCATTCTCATAAAGTTCAATTATTTCATCTTTCCAATTATTCCAAATTTGTGTAACTCTCGACCTTCCAATAATTCCAATATTGTTAGCGACTTCTTCATGTGTATTCCCTTCTAAAATATAGTTTATCGTCGGTGTGTTAATTTTGGCAAGTCTTGCCAATTTTAACATTTTATTAGAATTTATTTTATAATTAATTGTTCTTCTTGGTATGCCAAATATTTTACCTATCTCTTCATCGTTTTTAGAATTATTTATAAAATTAAGAATTATCTTCTCTTCCTCATCCTTAGTTAAACTAACACCATGCCCCTGATTCTCCTCAACGTCTCAGTGAGGGTAAAGGTATGCAGAAATCTGCCGACCTTAAGGTTAAACCAGTAGTGGTTAGAACTAAAATTGCAGAGGTTCAAATCCTATGTGGCAACAGGGAATAAAAATTTAGAGAAAGGTCAAAACTGCGCTGCGCAGTTTCTACAAGAGATATATCCTCCACATCGTCGCGGTTGGGGTAGTTGTCCCAGTGGGTAAAATTTAACTTCTTTATTCAAATCCCAGCGGGCTCATATTACCCACTGGGACACATTTAAAAGTGTGGGAATATAGAGATTTCTATGGAGAAAATTCATTGTCATAAGAACGATTATGAAAACAAATTGAAAGAAGTTGTTAATTGGGATATTGCTGTGTCAAATAAAGGGAAGGTTGTTCTGTTCTTTAATGATTATGAACTCGGTAAGGTAACGGGGAAACGAGGAGCAAACCCCGAAGGTAATTTGTTAAGAAATTTGTATCTATTGAAAGTTTCATTAGAGAACATTAAACAAGAGAATCCAGAAATGATTGAGAAATTCTTAAACGATTTGTTGAAAGATAAAATCAAATACAAAGGACGTGCCTACGCATTAAGAACAAAGAAATCAATATTAAAAATGCTTTCTGTATTCTTGGAATGGAAACACAAAGAGAAATCTGTTAAGATGTGTAAACTTCTAAACATTCAAATTAGTTCAAATAATAATGAGATTGAAATTTTAACCGACGCAGAGGTTGATAAATTAATCGTGGACACACTCCCCCCAGACAAAAAGTTTCTACTGGCCGTCCTCAATAGTTCGGGAATGAGAGCAGAGGAGTTTCATAATTGCAGATACTCCGATTTTAAAATGCCCGAAGGTGAAGATATGTTTGTTCAAGTCACGGTTAAAAATCAATTTTCAAAAACAAAAGGCAGAACAATTAAACTTTATGATAAAAAAGTTTTGCCGATTGTTAAGAAATATTTAGCCATAAGATTGAATGAAGGAATGAAACCCGACGATGCCGTCTTCCCTTTAACTTATGCAGGAACGAGGAAGTGGATGAGCCGATTGGGGATGAAGGTGTTAAATAAAAATGTTCACTATCATTTATGGAGGCATACTTCGGCGACGAGGTTAGCGTCAAGTCTTAACCGCCAGCAACTCTGTATTTATTTTGGTTGGAAGTTTAGTTCTTCAATGCCCGATGTTTATATTCAGCGTGCTGGAGTTGATATGGATGATGTTGAATCCAAATTTAAATCAACAAACTATGAAGACCAACAGGAGCAGATTAAAGGGTTAGACCAACAAATCCAATCACTTCTTAATCACGAGGCGAAAACAATGAAAATCCAACAATGGAATAGCAAAATTACAAAACTCCTTATCAAAAGTTTAAGTGAAAATCGAAACGCCGACGAGATTTTAAAAGAACTCAAGGACTTTACTATTTAAAGAAGTATTAAATAGTAATTTACTACTATCGACGTCTCCTTAGGTTCTGCATCCGAATAGCCCTCGCACGTTTAAGCCTTTGTAAAAGTATTTTTCTTTGGGATGGGCTAATAATTCTCTTCTTTCTCTGTATCCGTCGACGAATAGTAGTAGGTCGTCGAGAAATAGTAGTAGGTCTCTTCTTAATAGCAGTAGAACTTCTCATCGCCCTCGCCCTAGCCAAATTTTTAAGCATTGTCCGTCGCTGTTGTGGGCTTAACTTTCTCCTAACTGGTCGTCTTCCTAATCTTCTAGAGTTACGCAGTTGGGATTTTTCCGTTTTAGTATCTTGTATAAACTTATTTTTTTCGATATAACCATTAATCATTTTACGTGATTTACCATGACGAATTTTGTAGGGTCTTAACTTCCTTGAGTTTTTATTGAAGTAACCTTTAATCTTTTTAGGGGGAGAATATACTTTTTTGTTTTTACCAGACGGGATAAAGAATCCTGTTCGGCTGAGATTATTATCAACGTTGTATGCTAAATAATCACGAGCATCTTTTTTTGTCAAGGGGAATGGATAGAGTTTTTTTAATTTACCTCTTACTTTCTCGACGACATAATAAGTTTGTTGTGTTTTTGATAGTTTTTTCTTTTTGAATTTGCCTAGTCTTATTGTTCTTTTAGTAGTAGTTCTTCTTAGTTGTCTTCTAACTACTGGCCTTCGTGTAGGAGTTCTCTTAGTAGTAGTTCTCTTAGGTGTTTTTCGTTTGATTGGTCTTCGTGAGGTTGGTCTTTTTGTAACTCCCCTTTTTGAAATAGGTCTTTTAGTAGTCCTACTTTTTTTAGAAGTTCTTGATACTTTTCTAGTAATTCTATTAGAACGAGTAGTTTTTAATCTTGATATACCCCTAATAGTTCTTGACAATTTAACTGACCTATTACTTCTTGGAAGAACAAAAATTAAACTACCCTTAATTCTTAAAATTGGAAGATTAATCCTTCTTCTAATATTTGAATTAGTTCTAATTTTAGGTGTTTCAATCTTAATTTTCTGCCCCAACTTCTTGGATAATAACGCTTCTAATTTTTTTAGTAGAGTAGGTTTAAGTTTTCCGTCTTGTGCTGCTTTAATTTTCAATTTTATATTTTTTGGAGGAGTCCATAATTCCGTGGAATAGAAATTCACCTTTTTTCCTTTTATATATTTAAACCCCAATTTTTTTATTCGACGGACATAAACACCATAAGCAGTTATTTCTAATTCTTGTCCACTTGCATAAATTGGACTTCCACCCGCCTTGAATTTTGTGCTATGAACTAATTGCCATTTAATAATTTCTGCTAATTCTTTTTCACTAACTCCATTAATTCCTTTTACTTTTATCTTTTCTGCTATGTTTTTTATTCTCGTCGGAGATTTAGCAATTTTAGCATTTTCAAAAACATGAACTGCTGGTTTATTTCCTTTTAAAGAAAAATTATTTCTAAGAATGTCTCTTAGTGTCGCAGGTTTTTCTTTCTCAATCCCTAATCTACTTAATCTCAATCCCGACGCTGGGTCTGCATAAAGACTTCTTTCTAATATAGTAATATTAGGTGCGACATTTTTCTTTAAGAAAACGCTAGTTTTAACAATTTCATTTATTGTTAATTTTTTCCCAGAGTCTAATTTTGCAAGTATTTTTTTTATTGTTGGAGGGAAATTTTCTTCTCCCGCTATTGGTTTCCTAATAATTTTTTTTCTTTTGATTAAACCAGTTATATCATCTGCCATTGCCGTAACTGCCGTAACTTCTTTATTAGAATAAATATCTAGTTGTTTTTCAAAAGGCATTTTACCACTAGCGACAGTTGATTCTACTAAAAATAATCCTGGGTCTTTTGTGAATTTTTTAAATTGTCCTGGCTTTCTTCCTTTCAACCAATTACTAACCGAAGAAATTGGTCTTTTAATCGAAGGTTTTAAAACTCTTTCTTTTAGGTATACCTTTTTCCCCTTAACTTCAAATATCTCTTTAGGTTCTGTTCTTAAAACATATTTACCGCTTACAAGTTTAACATTACCAGGAAATAATAACGCTATTTTTGCTAACACTTTTTGACTTAATCTTTCTCCCTCAATTCCAACATAAGCACCCAATACTCCAGCGGCTTCTCCAGTTGCTGTTTTATAATCTCCTTTTGAAGTTGCTATTGCTGCACGAACTCCCTTCGTCCCAACACTCGCAAGGTATCCTGCATAGGCCACTTCTAATCCCTTAATCAACGCTACTTTAATTGCTTTTGAAGAAAATATCCCCAACTTTTGTCCCATAACTCTCGTTGTCATTCTAGTTAATGGCACTCTACTTACAACTCGTCCCCCAACTCCAAAAATTTTAGAGAACAAATATCCAGCCAACGCCTCTTTCCCAAATTCTAAACCAGCAATTTTAACCACTTGTTTCCAATTTGCATTTTGAAGATTAAGTCCTTGTTCTGTTTCTAATTTTATTGGAGTTTTATACACACTTCCAACAATAGCACCTATCACAACACCGCCAAAAATAGTAGTAACAACCATAGCTGCTTCTGCTCTTATAGCAGTATCAGGATTAAGCAAGTCTTGTTTTAAATTTTTTACTGCAAGATTTTGGATTTTGACTGATTGTGATGGAGATGCATTTCTAGCCCTCGCCGCTAAAGTATAAAAGTTTCTATCTTTTCCAGTAAGTCCAAATAAATCATAGTAATCTTGTCTCTGTTTTTCTCTGTATGCTTTCCATTTCTTAACACTAAATGCTGACGTTACTCTTTTAATCATAGCAGAAACGTTTTCTTTTGGAAGTACTGGGGCGGTTACTAAACCTGCAGTAATTAATTTGTTTTCGGGAATTATAGAACCCAAATTATTTAAATCATAATTAACTCCTTGATTGGTGTCATCAAGAGATACAATATCCCCCATAGAATCTCTTACGAATAGTATACCAGTGGGAAGATATTTCTCGACACTTTTTAATTGGTTTTGAAATTCATTATATTTTTTCCTATCATAATTTTCTCTTAAAATGGCGTTTCTCGTTCCAGCAGAAATAGAAACTTCCCCAACCTGCCTAACATTTCCACCACCAGCAGGTTTCTTCCATGCTTCCCACGTGGTTTTCCCACTTGCTAAATTAATTCTTCTCACGACGGAATTACCATATCTGTCTCGCCATCTCGTAACATCTAATTTATTTCCTGTGGAATTTTCAGTAGAAATAAAACTATTTGATGTAGCGCCACTATTTATTAGATTTGAACGAGTGTTTAATATTTTTTTAAATTCAGATTGGGAGTTTCTTTGTTCTATATAAGCTCTGGCTAATTTGTTTTTTTCTGTTTGTGATTTTGCTGCAGCAATTTGTGCTTCGGCTATTGCTTTTGCTTCGGCTTCTTTTTCTGCTAATGTGGCTTTCTCTGCTGCTAAGGCATTTGCTTTTGCGGCGGCTGCGATTCTAGCTGATTCTGTCGCTGCACTGGAACTTGATGAACCTCCGCCTGATGAACGCCTGATATTTTCTGACGGGGAATTTGAACCTGCGTCGGATGGGGTTGGTTCCCCCACTTGACTTCCTGGTTTTCTTATTATACTACCTAAAAGTGGGGTGTCTCCTTTTCTTACAACGTCGCCTAATTTTGCCATATTATGTTTTCATCGGCTTAAGAGGTATTAAGTCGTCTCCTAATTTATATGGAAGAACATATTTTTTAACAAGTAAATTATAATCTGTTCTTTCTTTATTAATTTCAAAAGTGTGTAAATTTTCTAAATAAATATATCCAACACAACCAACTAACAATAACCCGACTACTACTATTCCTAAAATATAATAATTCATTTCTTCTTTCTCTTTTTAGTAGTAGTTTTAGATTTTTTCTTTCGTCGGATTGGTGAGAGAGTTATTTTACCTTTCTTAATCCCAAGCGTATAATCGTGTTTCATAAATTAATAAGGGGTATTTTTTATTTAAACTTAAAGGCCTATTTTAGGCCTGTTTCAAATTCAATGATTCTAAAAGAATTTTAACATTATTGTCTAAAAAACAAATTTGTTCACGGATTATTTTTTCAATATACAAATTTATAATCCCTCTACCTTCTCCAAACAAACTTTCAGCTTTTGATTTTAGTTTGGAATAATCTTCGGGAGTTAGGTAAATCTTAAATGATTTTTTCATTATCGCTTCTCCTCTACAAAATGTTCTGCACACAAACTCTTTCGATTTACAAATGAGACGGCTGGACGATTACACACATAACATTTAAGTTTTAGTTTTTTGATTGAGGTTTGGGCAATCCTTCGGTTAATGTGTTTTTGTTTTTTGGTGATTGGTTTTACTACTATTGGTTTCTTCTTCTTTGGCTGTGTCATCTTTTTACAATTATGTGACAATTTGTTATTTATTTTAGTTTGTTTGTGTGTTAAACCCTTTACCAAATGTTTGCAGAATGTCGCTATTTGTCCCATTTTAGAAATAATCCTCGTAATTTTTAATCGCATCCTGTGGATTTGCTTTAACATAGATTGAAGTTGTCGAAATGTTTGCGTGGCCTAGAAGAACTTGGAGTTGATTAATCGGCATACCTTTCTCTAAACAACGTATACTAAAGCCGTGTCTCAACGAATGGAAGGTATACTTGGGATTTAATCCAGCCAGTTTAGAATACTTCATAAACTTTCTTTGAAGAGTTCTCTTCGAACATTTAAGCGGAACTTTTTTAGAAAGTTTATTAATCCAATTTTCTTTTAATACCCTCCAACTTTTAGGGATAGGAACATATCTCTCAACACCATATTTACTTTCGGGAATAAAGATTGAGTTCTTAGTGAAGTGTTCGGTGGAGAATCTTATTACCTCACTTAATCGCATCCCACATTCATAACCGAGTATCGCAGCAATCTTAAAGGCTGTGTCTTTCTTCGGGATTACATCAAACAACAACGGCCACTCTTCTTCACGAATACACTTAGGGAGTTTTCTCGTTACCATATCCACCTCACCAACAAATAAACTACAAGGACAACTCCGCAGACGATTAGTTTTGTTTTAAATTTCATTCTGTTGCCCTCTTATTTTCAAATAGTAGTTGTGGTTACGTTTTCTGGATTTCACAATGTTTTTCTTATAATATTTCTGGCCATAAGATTTTATTTTGTCCGAATGAGTTAAATCATATTTTCTTTTGTAGACTTTTATTTTGTCGGCATTTTTTAGATAGTAGTCCCTGTGGTATTTTTTTATTTTATCTTTGTTTCTCACCCTCCAATCTCTCCTAGTTTTTTCATGAGTTAAATAATATTCTCTTCTGTAAGATTTTATTTTATTTCTGTTCTTGTCTGCCCATTCTTTTCTTATTTCCGAATGAGTTAAATCATATTTTTTTTGGTAGGCTTTTATTTTGTCTTTGTTTTTTATTCTCCACTCTTTTGTTTTCTCTGGGTTGTCCTTAATCCAGTTTTTAGTTTTGAGTTTCAACTTCTCTTTATTCTTTAAATAGTAAATTCTAAAATAGTCTTCTTTAGATTTCATTTTAAAACATCCCTCCCGCTTTTAGCTTCTTGGTTTGTTTCTCTGTCAAAGAAGAGATGATTTTATTCTTAAGTAGAATATGATAAATGGATTCATAGCTGTCCTCCAACTCTTCAAGCATAGAATAAAAATTATCGGTTAAAATTACCTTATGGTCATCCGAACCATTAGCAACAATCACTTTAATGAAATCATCATTTAAACTTTTTGTTCGGTTTGCTTCTAATATACAACCCCTAAAAAATCTTAGAGCTTCTGCTGTGTTTTTAATTATAATATAATCTTCGGGATTAGAGAATTTTAGAATAGGTCTAACTAAACTTATTACCTCTAGTTGATTTGAAATTAATAGTAGTAATGCCTTAGCTTGATGAACCTCTTTGGCATATATTGGGAAAGAATATTTTTCTCCACTAATTATAACCGCATTATCAGTATAGGGATTCCATTCAGGTAATATCCCACTATGGGCTTGTCTAAGTAAGTCTCTGTGTTGGATTAGAACATTAGCAATTAACTGCTCCCCTAATTCTTGCTGGAGGTCAAAGCTTTTTACTTCTTGGTTTGTTGCAATCTTTATTTCTTTAGGATTATCATTGGATTGTTCTTTAATCATTCTCACCACCTCTTTTATTATATAAAATATGAGCCGTTTTACTATTGGTGAATGGAAATAGTACCCAATGATGATTTAAATTTCGTGCGGGTGCATTATGTTCACGCTGTAAACAATTATAATTAAATAAAATGCTCTTATCCACGCTGATATACGTCATGTGTGTCATATTTCTGGCGTGTCCTCCCTAAATTCTTCAAGTTTGTACCCTTTTTTCAGGGCAAATTTCTTACTTTGGAAGATGGCATTGAACGATTTGCCGAGCTTCTGTCTAGCAATTTGGTATTTATTATCCTCTTTTATATTGGCTAGGCATCGCATAACCTCTTCTTGCTTGGGAGTTAGTGGTCTTCTTGTATCCTCGGCTTCTTTTGGTTCATTTTCTCTTTCCATCTCCGCAACTTCTTGAGTTATTTTTGCATTTAGCCTATTAGTAAACTCCGTTTTCATAAGCTCATACTCTTCAAAGATATGTTTCGGTGGTTTAGGTATAGACCAATAACCCAAAAACTTATGCAACCTATTACCTTCAATGACTTGCAAAGAATGTTCATAGAATTTTTTTAATTTGTCGTTATACTGGAGAAGTTTACCACGAACGTAACTACATTGTGTTTTCTTTGACCACCCATCTAGTTCAAATTTTGCATGAATTAATTTCATTGTGCTGGAATCAAAGTAATCAGCATAAGGGGAATTAAATAAAACGATAATATTTTGATGTCGAAACGTACTCATTAAATAAAGAAAGAGTTTATTTATTTTGGATTGCCATTCTCTTTTGTTCACGATGACCTGACTTTCTTCAAAAATAATAACTTTGTATTTCTTTTTACATAGAGGGATAACTCCCTCTGCAACTTCTTCCTCATTCGTTTCATTAAAAAGATTTATAGCTTTCATAAACGGACTAAAACCAAAAACTACTTGCCTTCTAACATCAAACTCTGGGTCTAATTGATATGCAATAGAAAGGTCTGTATATGATTTACCCGCACCTGGACTTCCTGTAGTGATAGATAAAAAATTCAAATGATTGTCTATTCTTTTTTTTATATAAGTAATCCAAGATGCTTCACCTGGCTTTTTCTTAATCATTCCTTTCATGAGTCTCCGCCCTCCATTTCTATTTCTTCACCTTCCCCATAAACATTACTCTTCAGATATTCTTGACGTTTCAACAAAGCATTTAGTGAAGAAAACATTTTCTTTGCTGAACGAACCTGCCAATAAATAATCATGTTGTTTTTTTCTTGGCCTTCTTTCTTACTAATTCTTTCATTAAACTCTTTATCTTTTATTGCGAGTTCTATTTCATAACCAAACCCTTCTAGAAAAATTATGTTAGCATCAAATAATTTTTGCATCTCTTCATCAAAGTACGGCTGTAATGTGTATGCCAGAAGTTCCACCGATTGACAAAAACTTATTCTCGTGTCTTCACTTTCGATAATTTGTCTTGCATCATCGAGGATTAATATTCTCTCACTACTTCGGAGTTCATGCGAACCTATTTCCAAAATTCTCTTTAAATGAGACAACACTATGCCTCGGAAATCTAACTCGTTTGGTTTTTGATAACTATATACCATTATTCTTCTGCCTCCGAAGAAACCGAAGGAGAGCCCGAAGGCTCATCCTCGAAGTCGATTACTTTAAAAGACTCTTGACTCAATGCTCTTTTACAAAAGATTTTACCGTTGCTTATCATAAGGTATGCTTTTGGCGGTGTGCCTGACAAACTATATCCTGAACAATCTTTAAACTTACAAGGTTGCCAAGTTCTCGTAGCGTTATATGTTGTATCAGAATTATGCTTCTTACACTCATCATCATAATCCTTGAATGCAATCGACTTTGCTTTTTTTAATGCTTTTTCAAACTTCATTTTTATTTTCCTCCGATTTAGTTTGAGTAAATGGAACCAGCTGATTTACTTTGGTATAAAATTTTCTAAAATTTCCACAAACGGTGCAACGTAACTTAACGCCTTTTAATTTTCTAAGGCCACTGATTATGTGTGGAGTTTTAATTTTGCACCTACTACAATTTGAGAGATATAATTTTAATTGGTTCATTTTGAGGCCTCCAGAGTTTTTTGTTTTGGTTTTTCAACATCTCCAGATACAATATAAACTCCACGCTTGGGTTTTTTCAAAAATCCATTCTTAACTAAACATCTTAATCCATCTGATAAAAGCGAACGTTCAAATCCTATCTTTTCACTAGCATCATTAACATCTTTTGTTCTAAATTCCCCAGATATTTGCTCATTAAACAACCACTCTTTTATGGCATTAGCAACACGAACATCACGAGCCAAAACTTCTTCTGGTATACCTTCATAAGTTACAATTAATTTATCTTCGACATTAGTAAACTTCAAAACTTTTGGTTCGGGCATCTCAGCATTTGACATTTTTAACGCACGAAAAACTAATAATTGTGAACCATCCTCGGTTTTAGATTGATGTTTGGGTTCTTGACATAACAAAACATATCGGCTAAAATTAACTAACTCACTTCCTCCCCTAACTTCATCTAATGGGTCTTCTGGTCTATAATTCCCCGTCGGTGATTTTCGTAAATGGTGAACAAATAACCATGAGGAACTATATTTTTTTTGAAAATTTCTAATTACACCAGTAAATAAATCAGAGATAAGAGCATTATCTTTATCGACTTCGAAAGTAACAACTCGCTGTAAACAATCAACAATAATTAAATCTGGCTTAAACTCATCCATTACTTCTTCAAACTTTTTAAATTTAGAATTATTAATATCAAGTTTTAATCCAGTGTGTGATAAAAATCTAACTTCTACATCTTCATTTATTTCCATCCCATTCTTAACTAAATTTCTTCTGGGTGATATTGTTTTTTTCCCACTCTCTTCATCTATAAACAAAACTTTCTTTTTTGCAATTACCTTGTCATTAAAAACATCTTTCCCCGATGCTAAACCATAAGCCTGTAATAATGCAATCCATGTTTTTCTATGCCCACGCTTACCAACTAATAATCCTATATCGCCTTTGGGTATCTGGTTTTCAATCAACCAACTATCGGGTTCTGGTTTATAATTATTTAAATCAGCATCGCTATAATATTCAAAATCTTTAAAATCTTCGGACTCTTCGCTTTTTGAATACTTTTTAATTAATCCTAATTTAATAGATTCTTTATATGCAACCTCATAAGCCTTAGCATCTCCTTTGAGTTTACTGAGCCTTCGGCCTTTGTGATTTGGGTCTTTTGATTTATGGGGGGTTCCGGCATCTTCACAACTCACATATCCAGCCTTAACACATAAAAATTGAACTGGATTTAAAGAAACCATGTGTCTCCAACAATGGCACACATCTCCTTCCTTTCCCAAACTAAAATTAGCATCCGTATCACTATCATGTAAGGGATGCCCACTTCTTTTATTAGAAGGAATTTTCCCAACAATATCACTCATCTTTAAATTAAATAATTCTGTATATTTCCCTTCTTTTTTTTCGTAAAATTTACTATCTTGTTTCTCTAAAATCTTTTCGTCTGATAATAATCCTTCTTCAAAATATTCAATAAAAAATCTAGGGAATTCTTGGAAAGTTATTAATCTTGGGGGGAGTTCTTCTTTAATGGTATAGTATCCTAATTCTTTATCTTTCTTTGCCCACTCTGGTAATTTTTTATATTTAACTTCCTCTTTTGTGTCTTGCATATTAAATGGAGTATAACTTCCACATGATAAAACATATTGATTATTACTTCTAACTTCCCCATAACTTGTCCCTATATTTAATTTACCGCTACCATCTTTATCCCAACAGAATGAATGAAATCCAGCTCTTTTTCTACTAGTTACTGTCAATGTATTTTTAGGAATTTGTTCCAAATATTTCTCCTCATCAATATCAATTATTATTAATGGGTCTCCTTCTCTTGCAGAAATACCAATATTCCCACCATCTTTTATTCTCTGGACACATTGTTCTTTTGTTAACCTGGCATTTTTGTGATGCCAACTACCATGAGATTGTGGATTAATTCTTTTTATTTCATCAATATCTGGGTCTTTACCATTTTTAACGCATGGGAAAAACCACGGAATATAACCATCTGGAGCATTTTTCATCAACAAATCATAGAATTTTTTGAATTGATTTACCCTAAATTGAACCTCTTTATCCATCTCCTAACCTCCATTTCCACTGGAACTTTTTAGAGTTAGTCCATAGTCCACGAAGTCCGTATACAATATACTGCTGTGGACTAACTACTACGTTTCCATAAGAAACGTAGGTAGCTGTTAGGCCTCTATCAGATATATTTAAACCGCTTAATCTTTTTAGTCCATATGGTTTCCGTGGATTAAGTGGACTAACTAATAAATTACTCATTTTGAATCACCTCAACTTTATCCCAGAAATTTTCAACTGCATCATATTCTTCACACCATTTATTAAAAAAGTCCACGTTGACCGCAGAAGCCATTTGGCTAATCCGACCAACGCGGTCAAAGTTCTCATTTAATTTAGTTATCATTTTGTTTCACCGCTTTATTTTTAATCCAACAACCCAAACAAATTTTACCCCACGTTTGTTTTGGAAGGAATTTATTTTTACATTGGGAACAAGTTTTAATTTTCGGAAGAAGTGCGCCTTGTGTTTTCTTAAATCCTAATTCACCCAAACACTCCCAACATAATTCCATTTTCTTGTGGCGTTCTTTAATATATTCGAAGAAAATGATTGGTTTGGGTTGATTGCACCAGTAACAATTATTCATTCTCCCACCCTATTGTTTCTTATATCATTTTTCTTATAATTATTAATTTGCTCGATATAATCACAAGTTGTATCTAACAAAGCATCTGTAGGCGGAGTTATTTCAGATTCAGGTAATTCATAAATTAATTCACTTATAATTTCATTTGGGTTTATTATTGTTAGTTCTTTAAAATTATTTTCAAGTTCATTTATCCCCAACTCTTGTCGTTTCCATTCAATAAAATTATCAAGTTCTTCGTTTGCTTTTGTTAGTTTTATTGCTATATTAATTATTCCGTTTTTGTTTTGAAGAATTAATTGACCAATCATTTCCTCTATTTCGTCTTTAATTTCTTTTTCTAATTCCCAAACTATATTCTGCATTTCTGAATCATAAAATGGTTCTATTGCTTTCTTAATTTCTTTTTCGTAATCTTCCTCATTTCTCGCCATTAGAGAATTAATTTCTGTTGTTTGTCTTCCCATAGCGGTGTAAAAATTATTAGTATGTGTTCTGTATGCCCTTGCACCATGCCCGTCTCCATCGGGATTTTTTGCTGGGATAGAAGGTAGATTATATTTTTCACATTGTTTTTTTGTTAATGAGATTTGTTTTACATACGCTGAAATATTAAAATCATACGACATAAACTCTATTTTTCTACTTACTGATTTTGGCATATCATTCCCTTTTGGGTCAAAGTCAGTAAGTAGAAAAACTAACAACGGCTTCCTTAATTCATTGGCTCGTGTTAATGCCTTATAACACATATCCAAACTAAATTCTCCGCCACCCGCAGGTCTCATAGTCGCATTAAATTTTCTCGCTACCGATTCGGGAATAACCCCAGACTTCTCCGCCCATATTTCTATATAGAATGGTTGGAATTTTGTTGGGTTAAAATCAATATCAAAATTATTAGTTAAATTTGAAACTATCCCCTCTATGAATTCATCAGAATCATCTTCCTCATTGAAGGAACTATTAATTGAATTATAATTATTATATGTTATTCCACTATGTTCACTAAAATTTCCAGTTTCAACTTCATCAGGATTTTTGTGGTCGAGAACATCGTCATAAGCAATCAGCCCCAGAAGACGAGCATATTTAAATCCAGATTGTAAATAAACCCAACACTTCTCAGTATTCAAATATATGCTACCATTTGGCATTTTATATTTCTTATCTACAATTCTATAATGAAAACCTCTGGGGTGTATCGGTTTGCTTTTTTCTTTATGCCATACCATCGCAACCCATTCTGCCTTTTCTCTATCGCCTGGAGCAATATAGAAAGGGTCATTAACTTGTGAAAGTGCCAATAAATCTTTTACATTACACTTCCTCTCTTTCGCCATTAACTTAATAGTTTGATAATCTGGTCTGTTATTCATCTTTCATTCTCCCTTTAACAACATCTCCTCTACCTATCATAAAATGCAGTTCTACGTCATCTTTAACACCAAACCTCACCTTACCCTTACTTTGTGACGTTTCGTTTAATTTATGTGGTTTAATAGGCGTCTTTTCTATTGAAATCGAGTTATATGGTATTTTTTTAGAGGGCTGCAATAAAGAATACAACCACTTACAATAACTCTGAACATCCCCATGAAAATCTTTATTATAATTTTTTTTAAAGCAGTAATAAATTTCTGCCTTAGAAACATTTAATTCGTTGGAAACCAAAATATTAATCACATGAACTAAACAAACCTGCTCATCTAAAAGAGGATTATACTTTTGGTAATGCTTAACTAAAGTTGTCAATCTTGCTCCCGCCGTTCGTTTTGCTAAACATTCAGTTTCAAAAGTCATCTTGCCTCCTCCTTAATTTTATCAATCTTAGAAATGCTAAAACAAACCCGCTCCCCAAATTTATCAATTATAGAAAAATATTTTTCATCAACATCAATAACATTCCCAGAATAAACATCCCCAGTAGTTAATCTGACAAAAATTCTCTTCCCTATCCATGCTTGCCAATCCATACACACCCCTCACCGACCTACTCGGCGGGCTCCTCCTTGATTAAAGTTATTCTAACATAGTCGCCGCCTTGTAAATCAGAATGTTTTGGGATTATGACTATCTTTGTTCCATCACGCCTTTGTTTTATTTTTTTTATCTCCATTTTTTGTCTTTTACAAACACGTAAATAAGACTAAATAAGACTATATAAAGCTTTTGTTTCTTACAAATGCGTAAGGAAACATACATTTATAAACATTTTTTACTACTATTTATTATGGGTAAGGATATAAGGAATATAATACTTAACGCATTGTCTACCCCAGCGACGGTAACAGAGTTAAAAAAAAGGACTCCTAATATAAAGAGTTTTGGTTCTATTGCATATCATTTAAAAAAATTGGAAAATAAGGGTATAGTCACTAAAAAAGCCGATACAACAAAAAGAGGGCATCCCACAACTTATATTTTGAATAAAGATATGTTATTGATAATCAATGAGGAGAAAAAAAGAAGGGAGAAAGGAATGAGGGTTATTTTAGAGAAGATAAAACAAAAACCTTACATAACCGATAACGAACTAACAACTTTTATTAACCAATCGGGCATAGATTATTTATTGGAAGATGATATTTTTGAAACAACAAACAATAATTTATCTACTATTTGTTTTAAATTAACGCCCAAAGGTGAGAAATTCATAAAGGGACATTCAAAATGATATAGTGTCTGAAAACACAGTTTTACAACTACTGGAAAAAAATCACCAAAAGATGTCATATAGGATAACTTCGTGAGGCGGTTGGTAAATAAGATAATTCTTTAAAGCGATTTTTTCTTAATAAATTATGTATTGGATAACAGAAAATTTAGGAACTGCCTCTTTTTTAGAATCGGAGTATATTGAGGAATTGCCAGATGTAAAAATAGAATTTGTAACTGATTTAGTCGACGGTAAACAAAAAAACGCTGGACAATTCAAATCAAAAGTAAATCATATCGAGAAATTAATAAAAGACGGGCATAAAGTCGTTGTAATTTGTGTTGGTGGAATTTCGAGAAGCAACGCTGTCGCCTTGGCATATTTAGTTAAGAATGGAATGGATTTTTATGAGGCACACGATTTAATTAAAGCAAAAGTTCCAATCGCACAAATTTGTGAGGATTTATTAGACTTTGTGAGAGATAATTATTGTGAGGGCGGTTGGGGTAGTTGTCCCAGTGGGTAAAATTTAACTTCTTTATTCAAATCCCAGCGGGCTCATATTACCCACTGGGACACATTTAAAAGTGTGGGAATATAGAGATTTCTATGGAGAAAATTCATTGTCATAAGAACGATTATGAAAACAAATTGAAAGAAGTTGTTAATTGGGATATTGCTGTGTCAAATAAAGGGAAGGTTGTTCTGTTCTTTAATGATTATGAACTCGGTAAGGTAACGGGGAAACGAGGAGCAAACCCCGAAGGTAATTTGTTAAGAAATTTGTATCTATTGAAAGTTTCATTAGAGAACATTAAACAAGAGAATCCAGAAATGATTGAGAAATTCTTAAACGATTTGTTGAAAGATAAAATCAAATACAAAGGACGTGCCTACGCATTAAGAACAAAGAAATCAATATTAAAAATGCTTTCTGTATTCTTGGAATGGAAACACAAAGAGAAATCTGTTAAGATGTGTAAACTTCTAAACATTCAAATTAGTTCAAATAATAATGAGATTGAAATTTTAACCGACGCAGAGGTTGATAAATTAATCGTGGACACACTCCCCCCAGACAAAAAGTTTCTACTGGCCGTCCTCAATAGTTCGGGAATGAGAGCAGAGGAGTTTCATAATTGCAGATACTCCGATTTTAAAATGCCCGAAGGTGAAGATATGTTTGTTCAAGTCACGGTTAAAAATCAATTTTCAAAAACAAAAGGCAGAACAATTAAACTTTATGATAAAAAAGTTTTGCCGATTGTTAAGAAATATTTAGCCATAAGATTGAATGAAGGAATGAAACCCGACGATGCCGTCTTCCCTTTAACTTATGCAGGAACGAGGAAGTGGATGAGCCGATTGGGGATGAAGGTGTTAAATAAAAATGTTCACTATCATTTATGGAGGCATACTTCGGCGACGAGGTTAGCGTCAAGTCTTAACCGCCAGCAACTCTGTATTTATTTTGGTTGGAAGTTTAGTTCTTCAATGCCCGATGTTTATATTCAGCGTGCTGGAGTTGATATGGATGATGTTGAATCCAAATTTAAATCAACAAACTATGAAGACCAACAGGAGCAGATTAAAGGGTTAGACCAACAAATCCAATCACTTCTTAATCACGAGGCGAAAACAATGAAAATCCAACAATGGAATAGCAAAATTACAAAACTCCTTATCAAAAGTTTAAGTGAAAATCGAAACGCCGACGAGATTTTAAAAGAACTCAAGGACTTTACTATTTAAAGAAGTATTAAATAGTAATTTACTACTATCGACGTCTCCTTAGGTTCTGCATCCGAATAGCCCTCGCACGTTTAAGCCTTTGTAAAAGTATTTTTCTTTGGGATGGGCTAATAATTCTCTTCTTTCTCTGTATCCGTCGACGAATAGTAGTAGGTCGTCGAGAAATAGTAGTAGGTCTCTTCTTAATAGCAGTAGAACTTCTCATCGCCCTCGCCCTAGCCAAATTTTTAAGCATTGTCCGTCGCTGTTGTGGGCTTAACTTTCTCCTAACTGGTCGTCTTCCTAATCTTCTAGAGTTACGCAGTTGGGATTTTTCCGTTTTAGTATCTTGTATAAACTTATTTTTTTCGATATAACCATTAATCATTTTACGTGATTTACCATGACGAATTTTGTAGGGTCTTAACTTCCTTGAGTTTTTATTGAAGTAACCTTTAATCTTTTTAGGGGGAGAATATACTTTTTTGTTTTTACCAGACGGGATAAAGAATCCTGTTCGGCTGAGATTATTATCAACGTTGTATGCTAAATAATCACGAGCATCTTTTTTTGTCAAGGGGAATGGATAGAGTTTTTTTAATTTACCTCTTACTTTCTCGACGACATAATAAGTTTGTTGTGTTTTTGATAGTTTTTTCTTTTTGAATTTGCCTAGTCTTATTGTTCTTTTAGTAGTAGTTCTTCTTAGTTGTCTTCTAACTACTGGCCTTCGTGTAGGAGTTCTCTTAGTAGTAGTTCTCTTAGGTGTTTTTCGTTTGATTGGTCTTCGTGAGGTTGGTCTTTTTGTAACTCCCCTTTTTGAAATAGGTCTTTTAGTAGTCCTACTTTTTTTAGAAGTTCTTGATACTTTTCTAGTAATTCTATTAGAACGAGTAGTTTTTAATCTTGATATACCCCTAATAGTTCTTGACAATTTAACTGACCTATTACTTCTTGGAAGAACAAAAATTAAACTACCCTTAATTCTTAAAATTGGAAGATTAATCCTTCTTCTAATATTTGAATTAGTTCTAATTTTAGGTGTTTCAATCTTAATTTTCTGCCCCAACTTCTTGGATAATAACGCTTCTAATTTTTTTAGTAGAGTAGGTTTAAGTTTTCCGTCTTGTGCTGCTTTAATTTTCAATTTTATATTTTTTGGAGGAGTCCATAATTCCGTGGAATAGAAATTCACCTTTTTTCCTTTTATATATTTAAACCCCAATTTTTTTATTCGACGGACATAAACACCATAAGCAGTTATTTCTAATTCTTGTCCACTTGCATAAATTGGACTTCCACCCGCCTTGAATTTTGTGCTATGAACTAATTGCCATTTAATAATTTCTGCTAATTCTTTTTCACTAACTCCATTAATTCCTTTTACTTTTATCTTTTCTGCTATGTTTTTTATTCTCGTCGGAGATTTAGCAATTTTAGCATTTTCAAAAACATGAACTGCTGGTTTATTTCCTTTTAAAGAAAAATTATTTCTAAGAATGTCTCTTAGTGTCGCAGGTTTTTCTTTCTCAATCCCTAATCTACTTAATCTCAATCCCGACGCTGGGTCTGCATAAAGACTTCTTTCTAATATAGTAATATTAGGTGCGACATTTTTCTTTAAGAAAACGCTAGTTTTAACAATTTCATTTATTGTTAATTTTTTCCCAGAGTCTAATTTTGCAAGTATTTTTTTTATTGTTGGAGGGAAATTTTCTTCTCCCGCTATTGGTTTCCTAATAATTTTTTTTCTTTTGATTAAACCAGTTATATCATCTGCCATTGCCGTAACTGCCGTAACTTCTTTATTAGAATAAATATCTAGTTGTTTTTCAAAAGGCATTTTACCACTAGCGACAGTTGATTCTACTAAAAATAATCCTGGGTCTTTTGTGAATTTTTTAAATTGTCCTGGCTTTCTTCCTTTCAACCAATTACTAACCGAAGAAATTGGTCTTTTAATCGAAGGTTTTAAAACTCTTTCTTTTAGGTATACCTTTTTCCCCTTAACTTCAAATATCTCTTTAGGTTCTGTTCTTAAAACATATTTACCGCTTACAAGTTTAACATTACCAGGAAATAATAACGCTATTTTTGCTAACACTTTTTGACTTAATCTTTCTCCCTCAATTCCAACATAAGCACCCAATACTCCAGCGGCTTCTCCAGTTGCTGTTTTATAATCTCCTTTTGAAGTTGCTATTGCTGCACGAACTCCCTTCGTCCCAACACTCGCAAGGTATCCTGCATAGGCCACTTCTAATCCCTTAATCAACGCTACTTTAATTGCTTTTGAAGAAAATATCCCCAACTTTTGTCCCATAACTCTCGTTGTCATTCTAGTTAATGGCACTCTACTTACAACTCGTCCCCCAACTCCAAAAATTTTAGAGAACAAATATCCAGCCAACGCCTCTTTCCCAAATTCTAAACCAGCAATTTTAACCACTTGTTTCCAATTTGCATTTTGAAGATTAAGTCCTTGTTCTGTTTCTAATTTTATTGGAGTTTTATACACACTTCCAACAATAGCACCTATCACAACACCGCCAAAAATAGTAGTAACAACCATAGCTGCTTCTGCTCTTATAGCAGTATCAGGATTAAGCAAGTCTTGTTTTAAATTTTTTACTGCAAGATTTTGGATTTTGACTGATTGTGATGGAGATGCATTTCTAGCCCTCGCCGCTAAAGTATAAAAGTTTCTATCTTTTCCAGTAAGTCCAAATAAATCATAGTAATCTTGTCTCTGTTTTTCTCTGTATGCTTTCCATTTCTTAACACTAAATGCTGACGTTACTCTTTTAATCATAGCAGAAACGTTTTCTTTTGGAAGTACTGGGGCGGTTACTAAACCTGCAGTAATTAATTTGTTTTCGGGAATTATAGAACCCAAATTATTTAAATCATAATTAACTCCTTGATTGGTGTCATCAAGAGATACAATATCCCCCATAGAATCTCTTACGAATAGTATACCAGTGGGAAGATATTTCTCGACACTTTTTAATTGGTTTTGAAATTCATTATATTTTTTCCTATCATAATTTTCTCTTAAAATGGCGTTTCTCGTTCCAGCAGAAATAGAAACTTCCCCAACCTGCCTAACATTTCCACCACCAGCAGGTTTCTTCCATGCTTCCCACGTGGTTTTCCCACTTGCTAAATTAATTCTTCTCACGACGGAATTACCATATCTGTCTCGCCATCTCGTAACATCTAATTTATTTCCTGTGGAATTTTCAGTAGAAATAAAACTATTTGATGTAGCGCCACTATTTATTAGATTTGAACGAGTGTTTAATATTTTTTTAAATTCAGATTGGGAGTTTCTTTGTTCTATATAAGCTCTGGCTAATTTGTTTTTTTCTGTTTGTGATTTTGCTGCAGCAATTTGTGCTTCGGCTATTGCTTTTGCTTCGGCTTCTTTTTCTGCTAATGTGGCTTTCTCTGCTGCTAAGGCATTTGCTTTTGCGGCGGCTGCGATTCTAGCTGATTCTGTCGCTGCACTGGAACTTGATGAACCTCCGCCTGATGAACGCCTGATATTTTCTGACGGGGAATTTGAACCTGCGTCGGATGGGGTTGGTTCCCCCACTTGACTTCCTGGTTTTCTTATTATACTACCTAAAAGTGGGGTGTCTCCTTTT
>Ga0209986_10001107_pt1 | contig 26204 bp, 27 predicted proteins | sample BlataG_FD_183168 | JGI IMG/M metagenome (GOLD analysis project Ga0209986, IMG submission 183168) | Deep subsurface microbial communities from Black Sea to uncover new lineages of life (NeLLi) - Black_00105 metaG (SPAdes) (version 2) | ecosystem: Environmental > Aquatic > Marine > Oceanic >... | reverse complement strand
GTTATTTGTGAATAGCGATAATTCAACCTGGTTCGCTCTTCGATAAAATGTCGCTGTTGATAAGGTATCTTCGCCTCTAAGTTCTCTTTTATCTCTAATGTCGGACAATAGGTGTTTCTTCAGTTCGTAACGTTTAATTCTTCTGCTATTTCTGCTATATCTGTGCCATAATAGCCCCTGTATTTGCATTCTATCTTTTGAAGTCGCACCTTCACGTAATCTCGATTTATTACCATGCAATAGAAATCGGAATGGAGTGCAATCTATTTTACGATTCATTTTCGAGAGGTTGCGATCCTGAGAATATTATCAGTACAACATGTAACGGTGTCTATATTGAAAGCGTTGCAATGCACTACCCTCATCACAAAGAAACTGATCAGAGAATTAGAGATTTGTTGTTACAATTAAGAGGAGGAGGGGTTAGTTGTCAGGTATTAGTAACCCTAAAACCTAAACCTCAAACCTACCTCCTCTGCGTTCTCCGTGAACTCCGCGGTTAATCTGACAATGTCAAGATAATACCGCATCCGAAATCATTTCTAACTCATTTCCACTCCACGATCTTCCCTTTATGCATTATTGCTATTTCATCACTCATCCACTCTACCACTTCCAGGTCGTGCGAAATAAACAGGTAACTTATCGCATATTTTTTCTGCAAATCCTTCAGCAAATTCAGTATTTGTGCCTGGACTGAAACGTCCAGCATAGAAGTGGGCTCATCTGCCACAATGAATTTCGGATTCAAACTCAAAATTCTTGCTATCGCAACTCTCTGAATTTGCCCTCCACTTAACTCATGTGGATACCTGAACAGAAGTTCCTCATTTAAATTGACAGTTTCGATTAACTCAAAAATCCTCTCTTTTTCTTCATTTTTGTTACAGATTTTATGAATCCTTAAGGGCTCAGCAATACTGTCATAGATTTTCATCCTCGGGTTCAGGGACGACTCTGGATTCTGGAATATTATCTGCATTTCTCTTCCCAATTTTTTTAGTCCGCTGCCATTCAGGCTCGTAATGTCTTCACCGTCAAAGAACATTTTTCCCTCCGTAGGCTCTATAAGCCTTAAAATTGTCCTCCCAACTGTTGTTTTCCCGCATCCACTCTCACCAACCAATCCCAAAGTTTTGCCTTCCTTTATCTCAAAACTCACACCATCAACTGCCTTTATCTCCTTCTTCCTGAAAATTCCCGAATAGAAATATTTCTTCAGGTTCTTAACCTCAACCTTTACTTTTGTCATTTTTGTACATAAAACACCTTACATAAGTTTCTGACTCTATCTCTATCATGTCAGGATGTTTTTCAGAACACTTATCACGCCTACATCTGCATCTCGGATGGAATCTACACCCCGCTGGAGGTGAGCTGAGACTCGGGCTTTCTCCTGGTATTGGCTTTAAGCCCATGCGAGGAAGTGAGTCCAGCAGATCCTGCGTATAAGGATGCTTGGGTTCAGATAAAATTTTCTCGGCAGGGGCAATCTCCAGCAGTTCGCCTGCATACATTACCACAATTCTGTTACACATTCCTTTCGCCACTTCCAGGTCATGGGTTATTAGCAGCATACTCACGTCTCTGCTTTTGATTAATCCCGACATCAAATCTAAAATCTGTTTTTTCATCGAGGAGTCCAAGCCCGTAGTTGGTTCATCGGCTATTAAAATTCTGGGATTTAGTGCTAATCCGATAGCAATCATAACCCTCTGCTTCATCCCACCACTAAATTGATGTGGATATTCACGCATCCTTTTCGAGTCTATTCCAACCAATTCAAGCATATTTGATGCCTTCTTAGTTGCTTCTTCTCTCGTGACACCGTTATGGTATCTGTAAACCTCCGCTATCTGATCACCAACGGTTAACACGGGATTCAATGAGGTGGACGGATTCTGGAGCATCATTCCAATTTCTTTGCCTCTTATTTGTCTCATTCTGTCTTCACAAAGCGCCAATAAATTTTCTCCTTTGTAAATAATCCTTCCTCCAATTTCCACATTTTCTGAAAGCAATCCCATTATCGCCCGTCCAAGTATTGATTTTCCACAACCAGTCTCTCCTATTAAGCCCAGAATTTCAGTTTCCTCTATCTCTAAATCAACGCCATCATTTGCTTTTACAATTCTTCCCCTCGCATTAAAATAAACCCGCAGGTCTTCTATTCTCAATAAAGTCATTTCCTCATCATTATCATTTCCTTTGCCCTTGGATCTAACGTATCTCTTAACCCATCACCCAAGAAATTAAAAGCAAGCACGGTAATCATTATCATAATGCCCGGGAAAAAGGTTAAAAAAGGTGCGCTACGCAGATAAGGAATGCCTGCTTTAAGCATTGACCCCCACTCAGGTGTTGGAGGTTGAATTCCCAAGCCTAAGAAACTGAGAGCAGCCGCAAAAATTATCGTATGGGCAATACCGAGGGTTGCAAGCACAATAACGGGATTTATGCAGTTTGGCAGGATATGACGACGCATAATATAGAAGTTTGAGGCTCGTAACGCTCTTGCCGCTTCGACAAATTCTTTTTCCTTTACGGAGAGTGTCATCCCCCTCACCAGTCTTGTGTATCCCGGCCAATGCGTCACGGCAAGGGCAAGTATCACGTTGAAAAGCCCGGGTCCTAAAAGTCCTGCAATCACCAAAGCAAGAATTATGCCCGGAAAAGCAAGCACTACATCCACCGCCCTCATTATAATTTCATCCACTATTCCACCGTAGTAGCCAGATATGCCGCCCAGGATTGTGCCAATTAAGGCTGTTATTCCTACAACTACGACACCAATTTCCAGGGAAATTCTCGTCCCATACAGGACTCTTGAGAATATGCATCTTCCCAGTTCGTCCGTGCCAAAAGGGTATTCGCCATTGGAAGCAAGCAGTCTTTTTTCCAGATTTTGTTCTAAGGGGTCGTGTGGTGCAAAGAAAGGTGCGAAAAACGCAACAAATACTAAAAAGACGATGATTACTATCCCTACTGCTGCCATCCTGTTTTCTCCGAGTTCCTTAAGTGCTATCCACGTTTCGTTCATTTTTTCTCGTACCTTATTCTCGGGTCTAAGTAAGCATAGAGGACGTCTACTGCCAGGTTGGCTAATGCGAAAATAACGGCAATAAATAAGACACATCCTTGAATCAACGCAAAATCCCTGGCATATATGGAGTCCACTAACAATCTTCCAATTCCGGGCCATGCGAATATTGTCTCCACAATAACAGCTCCTCCAAGTAAAAAGCCCAACTGCAACCCCACAAAAGTAATTACCGGTAGCATGGCATTTTTCAACGCATGCTTCAACAATATTGTTCTCTCATCTAACCCCTTTGCTTTTGCAGTTACTATGTAATCCTGGTTTAGCACGTCCAGCATGCTCGAACGTGTGAGGCGAGTTGTGATGGCAGCCATTGAAGTGCCTAAGGTTATCGTAGGGAGAATAAGATGTTTGATGCTGCCGTAGCCAAAACTCGGAAGCAATCCGAGAGATAGAGCAAATAACCAGATCAAAAGCAATCCGAGCCAGAAATTGGGCATGGACACTCCAAGTAATGCGCCTGTCATGCACGCATTGTCAACAATCGTATTTTTCCTGATGGCACTGATTATTCCCGTAGGTAGCGCTATCAATAGAGATAAAATTAAACTTGAGATTGCTAACTCCAGGGTTGCCGGGATTCTGGTCAGTATTTCTCCCAAAACGTCTTCATAGGTTATCAGTGACTTACCCAAATCCAGGCGTAAAACGTGCTCCAGCCAGCCCATGTATTGAACATACACGGGGGCATCTAAACCCTCCGTTACCCTTACCCATTCTATTTCCTCTTGTGTCAAATCCTCGCCATACCTGGCTACCGCAATCATCTCCGCTGGGTCGCCGGGTGCGAGATGCATTGCAGAAAAAGTAACTACTGTCACACCGAGAACCACTACAAAAACCAATAGAAGCCGTTTTAATATATATCTAATCATTTTTATTTTTGATTGTTATCACCTGTCGGTGTTAATCTGCGTTAATCTGTGTCTATAATTTATTTTTTCGATTTCTTTGCAACGATAATTTTTGTGGGGTCTTGTGGAGAGGAAATGTCCAGAATTCGTGCGATAGAAAATCCCGCAGCTTCTAAAAGATGGATGTATTCTCCCAATGTGTATACTCGGTGCTCGCTTCTCGTCATCGTCAGCATGAAATCAAATAAAACGGAAGTTAAAGGTGACGTTCTATCGTCGTTAATTGTCCATCGTCTATAAATCAAAACACCATTTTCATTTAGAGCATCATATACCTTTTTCAGGATACCTGTTATTGTCACGTCAGACGCGAAAACGATGTCATAGCCATTGCCAATGTCATCTTCGGTAAAATCGCCAGCGATAAATTTTATCTTGTTCGACATTCCATATTGCTCAAGATATTCCTTTGCAATTTCTGTAACGTGGGGCAAATCAAATAAAACGACTTCAAGGTCTGGCTTCAATTGATGGAGGGCAATAGAATAGAGCCCATGACCGCCACCGAGGTCGAGAAGCTTTTTTGCTCTTTTAAATTCTGGAAGTGCTGAAATAACATCCACTGCTCTTTGCATAACTCCAGAGATAGCTACCTCTGCATGTCCTACAATAAACGTTCTGTCAATAATACTCTTATTTTCTGTTCCTGTTTTAATGCCGCCATTCTTCAGGGCATCACTTATTCTTTGCCAATCTGTTAATCCTCTCTTCCTCATCTCAAATAAAGTGCCTTGATAAAAAGGACTTTTTCTTACAAGAAACGTCTCTGCAAGTTTGGTATTCGAGTACAGATTCGCTATTTTGTAGATAAAATTGAGAGCTACCAGCGCATTCAAGAACTTTTCAGTCAAGTAAGAGTCCGTTTCGATTTCCTCTGAGACCTGATCCGCTGTTTTTGGTTGGGTGAGCAACTCAAAAATCCCGTAATCTACAGCGGCAAATAGAACATTCGCTTTTTCGTTTCCTTTCGCTATCTCATCTATAAGTCCAAAATCTGCTTCTGGAATCCTATCTATGATTCTATCCATTTTGTTCACCTCATTGTCGAATATATTTCCTCCACATCTACCAGCACAGCCGCTTTCGGTCTCAATTTATGGTGTCTTTCAACAAGTTTTTCAAACCTCTCTGCCATATCGGATTTTTTTTCTTTCCATACAGAAACCCTTTTCTCTCGCACCTTGTCCTGTTCTTTCATTATCTCAAACGCTTTCTCGTATAATTCGCCCTGCGTGAAAATCTTTGCTTCTCCTTTAAGCTGATATGCTTTCAGTTCTTCCAACGCTTCGACGGCAATTGCAACCTGTGGATTTTCCTCCAAATTTTCTCTCGTCTTTTTAAAGTGCACGTCCACAATCAGCAGTTCATGGTCGCTGATTGTCCGACAGAGACCTATTGGAACCACGTTCGGGTTACCCTCTTTTGAAGAAGTCGCTAAATGGACGAAATTATTATTTATTACTCTCTTCACCTCATCACTCATTTTCATGCTTTTTTTCGCCTCCTATCACTATTCCTCGATATACACCTTCCATAGACTGAGATATGCCCCATGTATCCCCCCTTGCATCTCATAGTTTTTAACCCGCTTATTCACCGCGACGACGTTTGCATCCGTATATAAGAAAACCCCGGGTGCATCCTCTTCCATTATCTCCTGTATCTCGTAAAAGACATTAAGACGGTCTTTCGCGTTTACCGTTGTGTATAGGCGGTCTATTAAGGTAGTCAACTGTTCGTCTTTGAATGCGCAGCGAACCCCTCTTTTCGAATGGAAGAAGTAATTAAGCCAGAGCGAAGTGTCACCATGTCCACAAACGCCCATTTGCATCATCATGTCATATTGCCCTTTTTCAAACATCATTTGCTGAGCTCCATACTCGACTATCTGTAATTTCACATCCATTCCAATCTCTTTCAATTGTGCCTGGACTATTTCTGCGATTTTTGGTAATTCCGGAGAGAAAGCAGATAGAACAAATGTAACTTTAAGTTGTTCTCCATTTCTATCTCGAACGCCATCCCCATCGGTATCTTTCCACCCGGCTTCTGCTAATAGCTCTTTTGCTTTCTCTTGATTGTACGGATACCATGTCAGATTCTGGTTTAATAGATGTTCGGTGCATGGCATTGACAAAGGTCCCTTTAATAATGGTGCTGCCGTCTCACCTACTACCGAAGTGACCATTTTCTGAGTATCAATGCCGTAATAAACGGCTTTTCTTACTTTTAAATCGCTGAACGGTTCTTTTTCCGTATTAAGCTGAATCCAACTCACGCAGGGCTGCGTATATCCTTCAACTATTTTTATTTCCGGTTCTTCTCTAAGTATCGGGATGTCTGAAACGTATAATACGCCTCTACCTGCTCTATGACCTGTTAAGTCTATTTCTTCAGTTTCTAAAGCCATAGCTCTTGCAGAGGCATCCGGGATTATTTTAAAGGTTACTGCTTCTAATTTTGGTGACCCCCTCCAATAATTTTCATTCTTTACCAGCACAATTTTTTGTCCTTTGACCCACTCATCGAATTTGAATGGACCTGTCCCAACGGGTGATTTGAATTCTCCAGTTTTATCTACGGCGGTTGGGCTCATTATTGGAGCTGAACTGACGTCCCTTAACAGGGGTGCATACGACTTATTTAAAACGAATTTTACCGTGTAATCGTCTGGAGTATCTATTGAGTTCAGCATTGCATAAAGAGCGCGGTATGCTTCGGGTTTATATTCAAAAGAAAACTTCACCGTGGATGCATTAAACGGAGAACCATCGTGGAATTTTATCCCGTTTCTCAGATGAAAAGTCCATACTTTACCGTCTTCTGATACTTCCCATGACTCTGCTAATAAAGGTTGAATTTTCAGGTCAGCATCTTCCATTACTAACGTCTCATAAATCGGGCGGAGTGGTGCACCCCATGGAGTTCCAAAGACAGGCTCCAGTCCTTTTATATCTTCTCCTATTCCAATAACTATCTCCTGGGGTAGCTCTTTCGAACCTTCTTCCGGTGGGCTTATACATCCCGCCATTAGTACGCCACCTATTAGGACTACGATTATACAAACCAGCAAAACACTTTCTTTCCTCTTTTTCATGCTATTCCCTCCTTTTTATTAACATTTGTTTTACATCTTTCATAGAATACCAATAACCCCGGCTTAGCGCGAATCGTCTTTGAAAATCAGGTGTATTTGGAAAGATTACCGGCAAAGAAACGTCCACGCCTCGTTCAAAAAGCACCTTTGGATAAAAAGCCGATGTGGGTCCATAGATTATTCGTAATCTGGCATTTTTGGAAAACTCGAGAAGGTCATTTAATGTGCCATTCACCACGGTCTCACCAGTTATGTAAACAACGTCAGCGCCGCTTAGAACTTCCTTACTCTTATCAGCAGGAAATATTTTTATGTTAGATTCCCCATCAGCGTTGAAATCTATAAGCGATAGCTGCTTCAAATCCATGAGCTCGGTAACGTGCACCTCCTTTGCAACCTCTGCACATAGGGGTGTAGCCATCATATGAAATCCCGCCATTGCTACCACGTCAGAGCTTTTCACGAATTTTAATGGGTTTAAAAGAGGTGTGTTTGGGGCATGGTAGGCTTCAGTATCATATCCCTCTTTTTTCAATTCGTTTCCATCGTTCATTAATCTATAAGAGAGAGCAGAGGTTATTGAAGTCCTTAGCGAGTTTATGAATACGCTGTTCTCTAAACTATCCAATTTGTCTATGACATCGTAAGCATTCAAATTGAACAGGTCTTTCATAAACGATACGTCTTCTGGAATTCCCCATCTCTCCGCTTCATTGTTCGCACATCCGCATCCGAGTTCACCATCATCGTATCTCACATAGCTCAACGTCCACGGGCCAAACCTGGTAATAACTACGTTTGAAAGAGTTGCATTTATACCCTGATTCTCTATCTCCTTTATCGTATTTTTTAGTATGTCCATTTTCATTCTCCTTTTTCACCGCCTTCCCCTTTTTACCCCCTTCATGCATTCACACCACGCAAGGGGCATCGTTACCGTCTTCACGCTTTTTGCTTTCATTTTCACACCTTTCTTTTTATTTTATACCGAAGATAACGTATTACGGGTGTATTGCTGAGGTCATATATAAATTTTTCGATTTTTTTATTACTTCCAATTGTGAAAAAGATAAGATATAACCAATGACGTCTTCTCGCAACAACGAAATAGAAATTGCTACTCAATATTTCATTATTCTGCCGCAGTGCTCAGCAACTCTCTTCTTCCGCATATCTTGTTATCTCCTTCGCAATCTCTTTTAATTCGTCCTTTGATAATGCCCGTGGCACCTTCGCTTCCTTATTGTTATAAATTGCATCTGCGACACGCTTGAAAACGTCAGCCATCTCCGAGTCAGGTGCATATTCCAAGACCGTCTTCCCTACTATTTCACTCTTGATTATTGCGTTACTATTTGGTATGTGTCCAATCAATGAAGAGCCAATGAGAGCTGAAAACCTTTTTACTGGCTCGATATAGTCCATAGACCCTCTTACGTTGTATATGACTCCGCCTAAAAGAGACCCGCCCCTTGTGGCATATCTTTCTATTCCTTTGCAGATATTGTTTGCCGCATAGATTGACATGAAATCAGAAGACGTAACGACATAGACTTCTTCAGCTAAGCTCTCGCGTAGTGGCATCGCAAACCCACCGCAGACAACGTCTCCTAATATGTCGTAAATCACCATATCTAAATCGTATTTCTCATACACGCCCAGTTTCTTGAGCAAATCGGTTGCTATAATCACACCTCGCCCTGCACACCCCACGCCGGGCTCCGGACCGCCACATTCAACGCATAAAACACCCTTATACCCCTCATGAACTACTTCTTCCACCGTTACGTACTTACCATCTACCAAATCACGCACTTCTAACTTCTTTACTCCTTTTCCCCTCATCACGTCCAAAACGGTGTCAATATCGGTGTCGCCGCGGAGATTGTGCGTGCAGTCCGCTTTTGGGTCACATCCAACCATCATCACCGTTAAACCAGCATCCGCGTATGCCGCAGCCAGATTAGAAGCTATCGTTGATTTCCCTATGCCCCCTTTCCCGTAGATTGCGATCTGTCTCATGTCTCACATACCCCCGTCCTCAAAATCCGAAATAGTATTCTAAATTGCTCTTCTTTACTCATATTATTTTCCAATTTGCACCCGGCATTTTGCAATTACGCTGTGGCTTTACACCGAACAAATCCTGCACTCGCCAGTGTATTCCGAATCAGCGCATACGTATTCTTCAAGCATGAGCTTTGGCACTTCCAGCGACAGAACCTGCTCTTTACTTCCATACCTATAAACTGTAATACCTTTGCATTTAAGATTATAAGCCAATAAAAACACTTTCTTTACATCCTCCCACGTAGCGTCGCTCGGCAGATTCACCGTTTTTGAGACTGCATTGTCCGTGTATTTCTGAAATGCCGCTTGCAGTCGCACGTGCCATTCCGGTGCGATGTCCAGCGCGGTGACAAACACCCTTTTAACGTCCGATGGAATACTCTTAATATCCTGCACGGACCCGCACTTTGCAATCCCGGTTATCAAATCCTTGCTGTAAAATCCCCGTTCCTTCGCTATCTCCTCAAACAGTTTGTTTATCTCCAGCATTCCACCCATTACGTTTCGAATAAATGCGACTGCGAATAAAGGCTCTATACCACTGGAGCACCCCGCAATTATACTTATCGTTCCCGTTGGCGCGATGGTAGTCACCGTAGCGTTTCGCATCGCTTCGTATTTAGAGTTCCAAACGCTGAGTTCGAAGTTAGGGAAAGACGCTTTTTCAAGCCCAAGCTCTCTCGAACACTGCCGTGCCTCATTCGTGATGGATTGCATGAGCTTTTCAGCCATCGAAAGCGCATCCTTTGAATCATACGCTATCCCAAGTTTGATTAACAGTTCTGCGAATCCCATTATTCCAAGCCCTATCTTCCTGTTCGCCTTCGTCATCTTCTCTATTTCCGGCAGCGGATACCTGTTCACGTCTATGACGTCGTCTAAGAACCGCACGCAGAGCCAAACCGCTTCTCTAAGCCTTTCCCAGTCTATTTCACCGTTTTTAACAAATTTTGAGACGTTTATCGAGCCTAAATTGCAGGATTCGTAAGGCAAAAGGGGTTGTTCACCACAGTTATGCACAACAAAACCGTTGGCATCAAAAGCATTTATTCCCGGAATTTGAGCATCATAGACCTTTTCTACTCCATCCGGAACTACTTCCTTTACAGTGGCTATAAACCGTTCTCGATTCATTTTCCTCCGGTAATTCCTTATAGCCTTTTCAAGTTTTTCCATTTTCTCAGTATCACTAAATCCAACCCTCTCAGCGAAATGCAATATGTTCTCTTTTGAAATCACCAATTCGTGCTGAGGTTTTGTAATATACTCTTTGAAGCCTCCTTTGCCATCGGGCAGTTTCGATTTCCTCTTTTTTCTCCTATTTATGTAAATCTTCGAGAATATTCCAAATCTTAAAAGCATTCGCTGAACCGCATTGAGAATCTCAAGGTTACTCTGAGCAAGCCTTATGCTAACACCTTTTGACTGATTCCCTTGAACCGAGCCGTCTGCATCAAATAGCCCCCTTAGCAGACCTTTGCAGAAATCTGATGACGATTTCTCCATTTCCTCGGTTATCGCCTTCCTACCGGGATTTAAACCGAGTTCTTGTGCTAATCTTTTCAGGTATCCCATTGAGAGACGGTACTCATTTCTCCCTCTTATAGCAGTCCAACCCATGAAATCAGATCTGTGAGGTAGAGACTGTGTATAGCTATACACTAAAGCTCTTACAGCCTTCACCCCCTCATTGTTCCCCCATGAGGAAAGGATTGCTTTATCTTCTTTGATTGTTCCATCTCCCAAAAGCAAGCCAATTAAATAGCCATCACCTCCCATATATTTATCCTTAACGCTCCAATTACCAAAACTCCTGTGATTATTCATGATGATTTTATCGCCTGGCTTTAAATCCCCTGCATTGCTCCATTGCGTCTCAACCCTATGTCTTGTCATTCTATCCACTTTCATAAGTGGGTGGTCTGCTGTCAGACGTAACTCAAATCCTTCTACTGTCTTCAGCCTGTAAACCGATTTCACTCCAGTCTCAAAGAATCCATCTCCCGAACTTTCCCATTCCTCACCGTTTACAATCGCAACAAACTTCTTACCAATTAATTCCTCAACCCGTCTTGGACCATCAGCAGTCCTTACCCATGTATCAGCAGTCACGCACGGATTCGTCGCCTCTATCCGTCCAATCGCAGAAACAGGATTATGTCTATTGATTTCATCCAAAAAAACGATTCCAGGATCTCCTGTCTTCCATGCGTATGTTACAATCTCGTTAAAAACGTCACGAGCTTTTATTTTCTTCACTTCTTCTTTCGTACGAGGATTTACGAGCCCGTATTCTTCGTTTCTTTCCACCGCATGCATGAACCCATCAGTAACGGCTACTGAGGTATTGAAATTGGCAAACTCTCCTCCTTCTTTCGCCCTTATAAATTCCAGGATGTCCGGATGCTCAGCACTCAATATGCCCATGTTCGCACCTCTTCGTTTGCCTCCTTGCTTTATTACATCCGTAGCCACGTCGAAAACACGCATGAAAGAGACGGGACCTGAGGCGACTCCGCCTGTTGATTTAACCACGTCTCCTTTTGGTCTTAGCCGGGAGAAAGAGAAACCGGTTCCACCGCCACTGTTATGAGATACAAAGCCATTAGCTATATAAGCGTGTTTATATGGAATGGTAAGATCGTAAACCTCTCGAGGCGCTTTAGGTCGTATGCGTTCAACCTCACTGTAAAAAAAATTATTTCTGAGTAAGTCATGGAAAAAGGGTGGAACGAGTTCTCCCTCTTTTACAACTCTCTCTACTTTTTGATAACTTAAGTGGCGGGGCTTGCTTCGTCTATGCATAATGTCAGAATAGAGAGGACGCACACGCCTTTTTTCCTCTCTGGATAAAGTAGAATACCATTGTTTCAATGCGAATCCCTGATAAGGGATGTGTTCCCCTCTAGTGAAGATGGATGACAGACCCACATTATCTAATCTCTTTTTCTTACAGTGAACCAGGAAACCAATATTTTCTTTAAAGATGGAATATCCGGATTTGTTACAAAGAGCTATCTGATATATATCCTTTAGTTCAGGGTATTGTTTACTATATGCTCTCTTATAATGAGTTTTTCGTGTAGGAATGCCAAGATAAAACATAACTACTTGAAGTTCTCTCGCCAAACGTTCGGAAGCGGTGCTAAAAACAATATGTCCACTCTCTCTAATACACCCATCAGCACTAAAGAGTCCCCTTAGGAAGCTGTATGCCACCTCTCGACTACCATTTAAGATAACTGATGGAATCGTTACCTTCTTTGACGATTGCTTTGTTATTTGCAGGAAATTAAACCATTCTTTAATTTGTTTGCTAAGAATCTCAGCTTCCCACGTTCTTTTCTTATCCTCTGGAACAACTACTTCCTTCCCAAAAAGCTTACGAGAGAGCCACTTTATCCTTTCTAAGATCTCTGGTTCGTCTTTATTCACGCTAAATCGTATTCCGTCTCTGTGATTAGAACCATCTCCTATATAAAGACCAATTAATTCCGCTAATTCCGGGGTTACCGTGTCAGGTAGGTTGTGAATATAGGGTTTAAAGCTGGTTTCGTTTCTTCCTTTTTTGGGCTTGAATTCGAAAGATGGTAAATCATCACTATCAGTATCAGCGGACCATCCACCAGGCTTAAGAATCAACCAATCCCCTTCTTCTAAATCTTTTATTTCACGCCATTCATGTTCTCCTTTTTTATTAACTACCCTGAGTTTGTGTTCCTTAGTTCCTACCAAGCTATAACCATGCTCAGTAATTACCTCAAATACTTTTTGACGACCATTGTTATGAACCTCGCCAACCTCGAAATACCCCTCATGAGTGGCTATCTCGTCGCCTTCATCGACTTCTTCCAATCTCTTTAATCCCTTATCTGTCATTACCAAGGTTTCTGGGACTAAACACTGGTGAATCAAAGCCATGTTCTTAACCGCCCCAAATATGCCTTCCATTGAATCTTCAACGGGTAAAACGAAACAAGCAGCGAGCTGCCCGAGCTCAGTTCCGGCATTCATTAATGTGGGACTGTTGGGCAGGAATTCCAGGTTACGCATTAACAGGTAAAACCTGCGCTCAATTTCTTTTACCTCCTCTTTGCTTTTACCGTAATTCAGTTCCGCTCTCGCTATCGCCGTTGCCACACGCTCGAACATTTGACCCGGAATCTCGATAACTTTTCCGAGTTCGTCCTTTAACAAGTATCTTCTTTTCAATACCTCCACGGCATTCAAAGGGAGCTTTAAATCGTCCTTGAATTCTACAACCCGACCATCTCTTTTACGTATTTCGGAATTTCTTGTTTTCATTTAGTCCTTGTTAAACTTTATAAAAGAAAGCTTTACAAAAGAAAAAGGTTTTTTTCGTAGTGCGGTTTTTAAGAAAAGTGATTAGAAAGAAAGTGCAAATGAGCGAACCGGAAAGGATAAAGAAGGACATAGCGCTTTTTGAAGCGAGCATAGTTGAACTGGATTCGTTATCGCTTGATGGCAATGAGGAAGAGGTGATGAACCTTGCGAGGGGTTATTTTGAGGACACGAAGTATTATCTTGAAAAAGGCGATTACTTTACTGCTTTTGGCTGCATAAACTATGCTCATGGGCTGTTAGATGGGATAAAGAAGCGGAAAGGGGTTTGAGGTCAGTCAAACCACCGCAACAACCACATACCCAATAACAAACCCGATTATCGCACCGGAATTAAGAAAAGGCAGTCCGGCATGCGGTTTTCCTCTGCCTGCAATCCTGCTCAGCACCGCATAACCCGCTAAAGTGCCTATTACCGCTCCCAAAGCTGGTGCGTTTATAATACCCAGGTAGTAGGTAGATGTGAACATACAATTCGCAGACACGACCAGCATAGTAGGTATAATCGCATCGCCAAGTCCCATGAAGAACGCTTCTTCCATCTCGCTATCCCTCAATAAGGAGAAATTCCGAGTCCTCGGCAGGACAAAAAGAACCGGTATTCGCATATCAACGATAGATTCCGCTAATGATACCATGTGTTTCGTCTTGTAAACCGCAATTGCATCATACACCGCTAATATTACCATCAATAGCAGAACCGGAACTATACCAAGCGAGATACCAAATATTGCCGCCGCTCCTCCTCCTATTATCAAACCAGTCGCATCGAGGACATACCATTCGGGATATTTATACAGTAGAAGTGTAAGAATAAAGGTGATAACCAGAGGTAAGGTGCTATAAGGGCGAAGAACCTGCATTACATTATATATCGGAACGGAGACGCCTTCAATGAATTTATAAAATGGTGCCTCGAGTGCTATCATTACGTAATATATCGTTACCGCCACTGCTGCAAGCATCACGAAATAAACAAGCCTTTTTCCTCCAAATCTAAGCACGGCAAGAATAAGCGCCGTGAAGCCTATAATGAGGATGAAGAAATAGAAGGGATTCCGCATTGACTCCGGATTTTCAAATGCCTTTATGCCGGAAACTTCAAATGGCGTCGCAAACGTTAATGCAATTATCTGCGTGAGCACGATGAGAGCACCCATTCCTATACACAGAGCAATACTCATGCTTCTCTCTTCTTCTTCTTCTGATTTTTCTTCTTCGTTCATCGTATTCTGTTCTTCTTAATGTATTAATCAATAAAATACTTCTCTTTTACTCGTCAAGAAAAAAGTAGCTCTCTCAGTAAATCATAAAAAATTTAGCAGCGAATTCGCCAATTTTTTACTATCCGCATCGTTTCTTATTATAATGTCCGTTTTGACCACCTCCACTTCTTTATCCTCCACCAGGCATTCATCACCCTTATCTATGACAAGCACGTCTAAGAAATCCTCATAACACTTGAATACTCCGTAAGGCGATACTTCAAACCCTTTTGCTTGCATAAGTTTTCCCGCAGGGCCACTTATCGGCTTATTCCCAACGATTGGCGAAATCGCCACTACTTTTTTTCGCTTCAACATCTGCCTTATCCCGTTCAAATTTAAAATGGGTCCTATGCTCGTTATCGGGTTACTCGGTCCTATTATCACCACTTCTTCTGACCCTGAGCTCAGCACGTTCATAACGTCTTCAGATGGGTTTACTTCTTCTATGCCCTCAAAAGAAACGTCTAAAACTTCCGGCTCGCCCCTTTTAGAGACCCAGAACTCCTGAAAATGCAGTTCGCCTTCCGGCGTAAGAATCTTCGTGCTTACAGACGCAGGTTCATCAGTCATCGGCAGTATCTTTATCTTAGCAGAGATGCCAAATCTTCTTGCAAGCAAAGAAGTCGCTTCGGTTAGACTCTTCCCCCGCATTAACGTCTCTGACCTGATTATATGCGTTGCTCTATCTCTATCACCAATCATCAGCGGTTCCTCGTGATTCAAACTTTTCAAAGCGGTATGCGTATGAAAACGGTCATCGCGGATGCCCCACCATTTATCCTCGTCTATCAGACCTGCTAATGCATAAATTACTGAATCTATATCCGGACACACCAAATTCCCGGATACCCGGACGTCCTCCGCGGTATTAACTATTATCTTCAGCTCTTCCTCCTTGAATACCTGCTTCAGACCCACTAACATCTTTGGTGTCCCCGTGCCGCCTGAAAGAATTATCATCTTCTCCGACAACCAAGATTATGCGATTGAATATATATCTATTAATAGATATAGATGTGACTTTTAACGTTTGTAAAAAAGCCGTTTTGACCGCCTTTGCACCTAAAGTGACTTTTGCTCCTAAACTCTATCATTTGCACCTAAAGTCACCACTTTTTTGGAGTTTAGGAGCAAAGCCGCTTTAATACCTGCCTCAACCGCCTTAATAAAATCGCTTTTCCGCTTTAAGGCTCCTTCGCTTTTCACCTTCATCGCTTTTGGGGGGTGAAAGTAGGGAAGGATAAACCGCTAAATCAAAGGCGATTGCATGGATAAAAAGAAGGGATAATGATTGCTGATGTCGCAAATAGAATAGATTAAAATTCCTTTTCAAAATTCTCTTCCCATTCCTTTTTCTTTTTATAAAACTCATCAAAATAATTGAGAAAATTTTTTGTAATCGCAGCACAAATAGATGGTGATAATTCGATTTTTGCTTTATGAAATTTTGGTCTTATAACAAGATTAACAATATCTAAAGCATGGTTATACGCTATTATATAATCAGGATAATCTGCATTTATCTTTTCCTTAGCATACTGCAATCCTTCTTCTCCTACAAGTTCTCTCGAAGTAAATTCTATTCTCATTATTGTAAATTTCTCAGATAGATCTGCAATTTCAATATTTACTGTGATATCTAAGTGTTTTAATTTAAATTCCGGGTCTATTGCAGTGTGTTTATCCGATGAAATTTTATCAAACATGCGTTCTAACATTCCCTTGGTTTCGGCAAATGATTTTTCGATAACAGTTAAAAGATTCGAGAGCTTTTCATTCATTCCGTGTAAGTACACGATTAATGTGCCGAGTAATACTGCAATAATAGTAAGAACAATTTCTCCATAGGTTATCATCCTCTTTTCTTCCTCTATAACTGAGAAGGATATTTGTAAGCTTATAAACCTTTCGATTTTTCTCGGCTAACATTGACTTTGCTAATAAAGTAACTTTTGCTCCTAAACTCTATCATTTGCTCCCAAAGTCACCACTTTTTTGGAGTTTAGGAGAAAAGCCGTTTTGACCGAAAGGTTTTTATACCATAGCGTTTGATGTATCAAGAAGAAGGAAAGAGTCCTCTAAATGATGAAACATAAAAATTGGGTGGGAGGTGATATAAAAAGATGGGGCTAATAAAAGGGATACTAACGTTGGTCATTGTAGTTGGTGTACTTGGTGCAGGTTATATGGCATGGGGAATGTATGGAGCAGAAATCGAAGAAACAGTAACGCCGGTATTTGAAATAACAAAACAAGTTTATGAAGAAGTAACAGGAAAAGTGAATGTAGAAGTGACCTGGGACCCGGACAATGCTATCTCTTGCGAAGGAGTTGGTTATGGCTTTAAGTATCTTATATACGTATATAATCCAACAAATTACACTTTATCCGGGGATTTTGACATAGTTTTCGTGGATGATAAAAGAAACGTTCAAATAGATAGTCAAAAAATGCAGTTTGAACATTTACTGCCACACACAACGGTTGAACGCTGGACTGAGTGTTGTACGGGTAATAATGCGTGGGTGACGTTTTACGACCAGGAAGAGCCAAAACTTCTGCTTGAGTTCATTAACACGGGTGCGCACATAGAAAGAGGTATTTTTGACTTTGACTTCATCCCAACACCTCCCATAACGCCTTAATATCAACGTGCCAATTGAACAGGTTTGTCCGAAATAAGATGCTTTCAATCGTTCATAGGTCATACACAAAATTATGGTTTGGAACTTATATATGGTTTTGGGATAAGCTCAAGGTATATTTCATCTGAAACTTTAGAAAGAAACGCGATTAAAAAGTATTTTGTCCAAAGCCGTTAAGGTTAGGCTACGAATAGAATTGTAGCTCAGGAAAATTTTATCTACGCTAATGACTGTTTCAATAACATACCGGCATTTTCAGGGTAATTGTAATTCCGTTATATAAACCTTTGCTTTTTGTTCGGTAAAAACCGAACGTTTTCGATAGTTTTTTCAGGGGTTTGAACGATACTATCATTAAGTGAGCGCCGGTAAGCGGCGCTATATAAATACCCAAAAAATTTAGGAGGTGAAATAAAAAAAGATGATAAAAAAGATGAAGATGATATGGGCGATAGGCATAGTAGTGTTACTGATGTGCGGTGGTATCATGATGACCGGAGCTTTTTCAGGAACAAACGATAACAATAAAATCCCCTTTGCAGTGGTTTTTGAAAATCTTAAATTCGGTAGCAGCCCAACACAGGTGAAGATAGTCGATGCGCAAAATCAAAGAAATCTTTTTGATATATTTGGCATCGAAGAACCACAAAAAGTGGATTTACCGGATATAAGAACATACAATGAATCTAAGGATACTATTGATAAAATTCTGGATACAGCAGGATTGAAGAATTTTGATGGTGAAATCGTAGGTCTCTTAGAGTATGCAGGGTTCAAGATCCTTCTGATTGATCAGGGTGATACAGTCCTTGAAGTGGCTTGGGATGGATTTAATATATCAACTTACACGCTGATCCCTGAGCTTTTGGGCTCGAAGGAATATCCCGTTTCTACAAAGCAGAGAGGGGACTATACTTTCAGTCGTGAGAAGAGCGAATCCTTGCACAGACTTGGAATTCAAATTCCTTCGGATTCAGGACCGGGCGTCCTGTATACACACATCGTCACAGTATGGCATAACGGAACCTGGACATTTCCCCAAGGCGACATGGTATTACACATTGGTGGTAAGTTTTACGTTGATTATGGCAACGAAGTTGAGTATATTTCGGACCTTTCCTACACCGAGACTGCAACTACGTGGAATAAGTGTGAATTCGATCATTCCACTTCAGGTGCGGGAACACATTTTGGTCAAGTCGATGCTTATGCTAAGTGGGCACTTAATATCTGTGGAGAGGTGCCACAATGCGATATAGAGGGATGGGTTATGTGCGATTACATGTGCAATACTGACAGTGAATGCCATGGAGATAAGTGGATGGCTCATGGATGTGGATGTGCTGCTATATAAACGAATATCAAATAGACGTTAAAGGGCGGTATAAAAAATTCTAAAAATTTCCCCTTTTTTCTTTTTTTGGGGTGATGAAATACCCAAATAAAAGGAGGTAAAAACCGAAATGAAGAAAACGATGATGGGTATGGTACTATGTGTATATGCACTGGTGGTGCTAATATCAATAGCGCCAGTATATGCAGGGAACGACGATGGCGAGAATCCACCAGAAGTAGGAGTTGAATGGATCAACGACTACCCGGGCACAGAAGACGACCGATATTACATGGATGACTCGGCAGGTGGACTGTATAACAAATTAGGTGATACAGGTTGGAACAAGAGATTTAACTATGGCGACAGCTTAGCATGGGAAGAAGACTTTAAAGATGTGTCCAATGGAGGTACAGATAATATCTACATTGATGACGTTGATATTGCGATGTTTGCCGGGCATTCAACTGTCAAAGATGGGCATGTAGCATTATATTTCACAACGCTGCATGACGACTACTATCTTGAGTGGTTTGACCCGGAATGGGGTGACAGGGATTTAGAATGGATAGGACTACATTCATGTCAAGTACTTGGAGATGCCGATTTATCCTATTGGGCGTGCTCTCTCAACGGACTACATCTGCTCTGCGGTTTTAAGTCTTACGCGTTTGATACGTCAACGACAATGGGTCAAAAATGGGCAGACTATATGGTAGATGATGGGTGGTGGGATGTCGCATATACGGTAAAGCAGTCGTGGTGGTATGCCGCTGATGTCAGTCAGCCTTCTGGCACGGTAGTTCGTGTTATGGGAGAGACTCTTGAATGTGGAGACGATTATATCTGGGGACAGGGCTCCGTTTGTTCGGACCCGCCAGTTGACGGAACAAAATACTATTGGACGCATACCGTTTAGGAGGTGAAACAACAGAAAATGAAAATGAAGAGATTGGGAACGTTGCTGATGGTGTGTATCGTAATCTCATCAGCAGCTATGGCAGCAGGTATTGCTCTACAAAGGTCTGAAGAACCGATAACGTTGCCGGTAAAGCACCATACATTTGAAATGGATGTGGCTTTCCCTGATGTTAGTCCCACGATGAACATTTATCAGGTAAAGAGCGTCAATGTATCAGAGATGGACGTTGAAGCAACTGGAAGGCTTCTGGGCTTCAAAGGGGGAGCAGGTGTTGTAAACGAGGGGGTACTTGGGATGGTTGAAGGGACTAAAGCAATTAATATCTATACTGCATCCGGTGCTATATGGTATGCAGACACCGCAAAACTATTTAAATCGGTGAAGAAACAACCCAATTTACCGCCGGATGCCGAGGCTATAGAGATAGCTGAAACTTTCTTGTCAAGCAGGGGGCTTTTTCCAAGCGATGCTGTGGTGAGTAACGTTGTGGCAGATGAACAGGGTGAAATAAACACATCCACAAAGGAGGTGTCTAACGTAATCAAGACAGACTTACAGGTGATTTTTGACAGAAAAATAGACAATGTACCGGTAATCGGTCCAGGATCTAAGCTAAAGGTGTATATAGGGAGTGATGGTGAGGCCATAGGTTTCTACAAGGCATGGAGAGTCATTGAACCATATAGCGAATGCACAATAAAAACGCCGGAAGTGGCATTTGAAGAGCTAAAAGCAGGGAAGTGCAGATTTGCAGGGCCAATCGGATTCGATAAAGCGATAGTAAAGGAGATTTCATTAGCGTACAACATAGAAGCCGCAGATAAAGAACAGGACTTTGTAGAGCCAGTATATGTATTCAAAGGAGAGCTTCTCTTTGGAGAAGATGTGGCAGAGTTCGAGGCACTCGTTCCGGCAGTGCCTTGAAATCTATTTTTTATTTTTTGTGGTGAAAATGGGGGTGTGCAAAGAAAAGATATAATAACAGAAAAAATAATAGACATTCGATGATTCTATTGGCAAACGAAATAACGCTGGATAAGAAAGCATTTGATGTCTTAGCATCGAAAACAAGAATTAATATCCTTAAAAAGCTTGGTTCAAGACGCATGACCGTTTCAGAATTATCAAAAATATTAAACTTATCCAAGTCCGCGTTTATGAACATTTAGAAAAATTGATGGATGCAGATTTTGTGAAGAAGAGCGATGACAATAACACTAACAGGGTTTACTATGAGATTACAGAAAGAGGCATCACAATTCTTCATCCACACGAAAGAATTAAAATAATAACTCTTCTCTCCTCCACGGTATTAGCTTTTGTTGGTGGCGCTATCGAGATATACAGGTTTGTCATCGGTACTGTCTTCAGACCTTTGACGCCACTGCCAGAACCTGTGATAATCCATGAACCAGAGCATCTTATTCTCGGTTTAATCATGATCGTATGTGGTGTCTTGTTTTTGTACTTGACATTTCGACTTCACATACATCGAAAAAGAAAAGTAAGGAAAACGCGGGTAAAAACCAATATATAACCCTTTCTACTTTGTTCGGTAAAAACCGAACGTTTTCGGTAGTTTTATCAGGGGTGTGAGCGATACTATCAGTGAGCGCCGAGGAGGGGCGCTAAAAAGGGACATGATGTAAAAAAATGGAAGAGAAAAGAAAGGGTTTAAAAAATTTAGGAGGTGATGTGGAAAAAGATGAAAAAGAAAGGAATCGGGAAAAGCATGTTGCTGGTGGCTGTGCTGCTCACGATATGTATCTCCACGCCAGTTTACGCAGCGCCAGGATCTTCTAACGGCGTTAGCATAGAGGATGCTGAAACAGTCGCATCGTTCTATGTGCGATACATTCCGACGTTCATAGCGGACTACCCAGAATGGCAAGAAGCAACTGTGAAACTATCCACAGTTTACTACGATCTTGATGGCAAAAAGTCGGCTTATGCATTCAACGTAATCGAGAACGGACAGTATGCAGGGTATATCCTTGTTTCGGCGACAAGGGATAACTACCCAATTCTTGAGTTTTCGAAGGGTAGAACACCCAACACAATAACAGAACTTACAACACGTTCAGAAACACTGGCACAAGAACGTGCTAATGAGAGGGGATTAATCGCTGGAAAAGCGAAAACGCTCTATCTGGGCGCAACGTTCTACTATGCAGAGTATCCTCTGCTCGATGCCAGAGGTGAGGTCACAGACAGCGTAGTAGTGGACCTGACCGCGCCAGTAATAGTAGATTTTAAGGAGTTACCGTTGGGGATTACGATAGATGAGAAAGACATACTGCAACAACAGCAGATGAAAAAGCAGGAGGCGAACGCACTCTGGGACGCTATCGAAGAGAAGGTGATGGAGACTGCTGCAGCACCGAAAAATTCTGCATCCTCACGTGGATCGTCGGGACGGATCAGCGACGTACCTAAATATCTCTGGTATCGGGGTTGTTCTCCAACTGCAGCCGGAATGGTTCTGGGGTATTGGGGCGGTCATGGCTATCCAAATTTCCCCGTCGGGAACCCATTGATAGACGAGTTAGCAGACGCAATGGGTACATGGGATTGGCCGATAGAGGGGTTCACTTGGCCACTTGACATCGACAATGGCATAGAAGAAGTCTGTGAAAACCACGGATACAGCAACTTTAACGCAAGCAATGACCTATGGATGTCGTGGAGCGAAGTAAAAGGTGAAGTGGATGCAAGCGAGACCGTTTGTGATTAGCATGCTACGTGGTGGCACAGGTAGTGGACATTCCCAGTCATACGGAGAGCATAGTGTTACCTGTGTAGGATACGACGATTATGACGAAGACTATGTAGTCATACACGACACATGGGACGAACAGGTGCATACCTTAGCGTATGGCAACTGGTGGGCAGCAATGGCAACATGGGTGATACCTTAATCACCCATTTTTATTTTTTATTTACCCAATTTATTTTTTATTTACCGAAGTCGGGAGATGAAAAATGTTCAATAGCAAAATGAGTAAGATAGTTGTGATAGTGGTACTGGTTATGGTTGGAGGGTTGTGCGTGTGGTTTATTCTTCATTTTATTGGTCCCGGATTGCCTCCCCCAGCAGGCATGCCAGAGTGGTATATCCCCGGGGCCGCTACCAGAATAGAGAACGGAACCTTAGTCAAAAATCGAACAATTGTGGCAGACCATTTTGAATTGATTGACGATAGAAAAATGGGACCCCCGCCCTTCTTTCCATCGGTCTCGGAGTACTGCGGTTATGCGAATTGCATACGAACAGAATCGAATGATCTGTATCTGATAGCAGCATGGTATTTTGATGACAGCAAGAAGTTCTTGCAGGCAAAAAAGGACTTGTACCAGTATCTGGAAGAAAACGGAAGAGTTTCCACTGTCGAATTAAATATAAATAAAGAAATGAGTGAAGAAATCAAAAGACGTGAGAGTAGACTGGCGTGGGGACCGACCTTTGGTCCAAAAAGTTTCAATGTCACGAAATATGAAAGTGATATAACCTCTGGGTATTTTTTGGTTTATAAGAAACCATTTCTCGCGAGCAGAGATGATTATTTCATTGTGTATTATGGATCGATGGGATCGGTTGACCTTTCAGATCAGACACCGTTCCTGAAAGAACTGATAGCATATGAATACTACCTCAGTGAGTCCGGGACGATTGAGGGGTTAAAGGAGGCAGGGGATATAGGCTATTGAGGGGGTCGTGCCTCCGGGGAAAGATAGAGCATAAAACAATATGAAGGAAAAGAATATGAAAGGAACAACGAAACCGAAAGGAATCGGAATAAATTTTATAAAGCGAAAATGGAGTGTGATTGCGATACTGCTTGTAGCAGTTATTGTAATTAGAATTTTTGCTTTACCAGCAAAAATAACGTCTTTGAGCGGGGCGATAACCTATTATACTAATAATTCGGCTGGCATCATTTGATGTGTATGAAGAGATGCGGCATCAAAGGGACATCGCACAGGGGGTTCACGGCTGAACCCCCGAACACTGCCCGAAGGCATGATTACGTAGGCTTTAGGATTATCGAAGTAGGAGAGCAATAGGAAAAATAATTATATAAACCTTTGCTTTCTGTTCGGGAAATCCGAATGAAAAGATAGTTTTATCAGAGGATTGAACGAACGATACTATCAGTGAGCGCCGAGGAGGGGCGCAATGATAGAAGTACCCCAAAAAACATGAAAATAAATGAAAGACACAGAATTAGGGTGACATCCATATCCGTTGGAATTTTTATCTTTTTATTCCTATCCTTATTTTTAACTCCGGCATTCGCATTGCAAGTTGATCAAACGAATATAGAGAATATTACAGAGCAGTTAACGCAATATAGAAGGATGGTGGGAATAGAAGATGATAAAGCAGCTGCTTATATAAAAGGGAAGATGGAACCTTACAATTACAAACTTCCCACCAACCCCTCATATATCCTCTCCAAAATCACCTCATCCGAAGGATACTCACAATCCACGATTTTATCAAGCTTCAAAGGAAGACCATCCATCCTGTACGCTATTGCGTCAGTTTCGACACCCGTAATTGCAGTAGGAAACACAACAGAGGCGAACTGCGTAGTTAGACTCTCAAAAGGGTCTATCAAGATTAAAGGCATATCGCACAATTTCCTCGCTTTATCGCAGGGAAACGAAGAAAAAGGGTCCGTACCCACGATTAACGCCGCATCCACCGCGCCTCGCTCTATCACGTCCAGAACCGTTGTCTTACCCGGCACGAAGATATTGTCACTGTCACGAGAGAAATCCACGCCGAACGGATACCCGGTCTCACGTAACAAAAGCTGCACCGCTCCCATCACATTAAAATGCCCCTTCATGGGAAACAGCACGAATTTCACGCCCTCTTTATTAAGCGCATCCACCAGAGCCAAAATAGCTTCGACTTTTTTCGATGCGTTTTCACTTGAAAACACACCAACACCAACGAAAATAACACCGTAAAACGCTTTCTTCAACCTATCCGTTATTTTTCTTACGGTATCGAAGTCTATTCCGTCCTTTACAAGTTCTCCTAACCCGTTCGTCTCTCCATTTACCAATCGCTTCATAATCTCCGCTATTTTAGCATCTTCCCCGGGCTTCACCCGCAAGAACCACCTTGAGATTTTATTCAACTCGCTATCAACCACGTCAATAGCAATCATTTCCCTATCCAGCACTCCTTTCATTGCGTATCTTCCAATCGGATATACTGCGAACCTGGAAAGGTGCCTTGGATGAGATTCAATGGGATTAGAGCCCCAGTAAATTACAACATTGGCGTTGTCCCTTATCTCATCCAGCAGAGCATAGTAAAATGGATTGTTTCCCTTCTTCAACTCAGGATACAGAAGATTATGGCAAATTGATTCCGTGACGTCATATACGCCCTTCTTGTGTTTTGCTATTTCCAACGCGACACGCTGAGCGTTGTAGCAACTATTGCTCAGCCCATAGACAAGCGGCTTCTTCGCTTCTCTCAGTATATCCACTGCTTTTCCTATTGCACGTTCGTAATCGGTTTCTTTTCCATCTACTCGTGGCTTTTTTAGCCTTCGCTCGGTCTTCTCTGCCGATAGGAACTTCTCCACGCCGAACTTGCATGCGTTTCTTATCTCTTTTATTTTATTTCCCGCTACGTCCACGGAAATAACCACGTCATCGCATAGACAGGCGCAGAAGGGACATACCGCAGCTTCTATTATCTTCTTCTTCTCTTCCTCTTCCATTGTTAGCCCCAACCTTTCCTCCTTCCTCGGAGTGAAATTCCGAGGCATCCCCTTTAGTGCGTGCATGGACGCCATATTCACTTTATACATGATATTCAGTAGCCATATTATTCAAATCCACCATAATTGTAGCTTATTACTAAATTGCCATTTATGTCTCTTAAATAAAGCGTATCACCGTCATTATTCCATATTGCGTTACATTGTTTACCACTACTATTCCAGTACAATTCTGCTTTTGTATCTATACCCGCACCCGTATATAACGTAACCGTAGCACTACCAGCCAAGTTAAAATCAGGAAAAGTGTAAATATGGTTCGCTTCGTCTTTAACGGTCCAACTCGTCATATTAATAGGTTGAGAGCAAGTATTTTTAACGATAACATACTCATCGTTGAGATTATATTAATTCCTGCAATCTATTTGTCGCTTCTTCGTAATATGGTTGCCCCTTTTCTGGTGTATTAATCCCAAGCAGTCTAACTCTTTCGCCATTTTGTAATTCTATCGTGTCACCATCTATTATTCTGGGTACGATTGCAGAAGTTATTTCCGGTGCTGGTGAGAGAGTTGCCGTTGGCAATGGAGTTATCATTGGCGTTGGAGTAGATACGAGTCCTTCCTCTTCTACACATCCTGCAAACATCACGACCGCTACGACCGCTATTATAGCTATCAAACCCGCTATATTTTTCTCTTTCATAATTTTCATATTCTTTTATTAGCTATTACGATTATACATGC
>Ga0209986_10001106_pt1 | contig 26223 bp, 28 predicted proteins | sample BlataG_FD_183168 | JGI IMG/M metagenome (GOLD analysis project Ga0209986, IMG submission 183168) | Deep subsurface microbial communities from Black Sea to uncover new lineages of life (NeLLi) - Black_00105 metaG (SPAdes) (version 2) | ecosystem: Environmental > Aquatic > Marine > Oceanic >... | reverse complement strand
TGAAATTGGCTTCTTTGACGGAGAATCAAAAGGAAGAGGTGTTAAGGATAGCTTTGGCCGACCCTGAAGTTTTGGAAATGATAGGAGACGAGGAATATGAGATACAGGATGTAAGGGTTGAGTACTGGGGGAGTAGCCACAAGGGTAAAAGTTCTTTCCACGCATATCCAGCAGTTAGTATGAACGTGAACCCTGATCCAAGACTTGCTGGGATTTTTGCAAGTGTATACGTGGATTTAGAGAATGGAGAGGTTGTCGAGATTCATTCCATTCCACGAAAGTCGGTTCCACCTCCGCCACCCAGCAAAGCTTCCATTCAACCAACACAGGTATCCCAAGAGCAAGCGAAAGAAATTGCAGAATCAAAATTCAATGAAGTTAAAACACAAACAGAACCCGTTGAATGTGAAGAATTATGGAGGAATCCAAAAGCTATGGTTAGCACGCCTTCTCTTGTGCGAACCGTAGATGAAAAGCCTTTTTACTGGAAAGTCCCGGTAGTTTTAAACGAAAAAGTTATGGGCTTCATTGATGTGAAAATGAATGGAAAAGTGCCGAGATATGGATGCATGGGCTGTTTATATTCCCCATACTATGACCCGCATAACGCAGATAACTGCTCTTCTACGGTAACTATAAGCACTATTGAAGAAGCAAAGGAATTAGCAAAAAATATAACTGACAAATATAAAGATGCGGTAGTATCTGAGCCAATTTATGTTTATGATGATACAGGGTGTTGTAGTGGAGAGGCGTGGATGCTCAAGATAGAAAAAGATGGCAAAATTATCAGCAGGGCGTTTGTTTCAGGGTATTATGCTTATGAAAGAAAATAAATACATGGATGAATTGTGATGAAACCAAAAACAAAAAACTATCTAATTTCTGGTATACTTGCTGGAATACTCTGCGGGATGATCGCAGTCTTTATCCATCTTGCAGTTTCAGTGCTTTTCTTTTTGGGTTTTATAATCTACGCCTTAATCAAAGGAAGAAAAGAAGATGGATGGAATTTATTTATTGGAGGGTTGATCTTAGGGTATGTGTTGGTCTTTGTTATCACCCTCATATTTAGTATCAGTGTGAGAACGGGGGTAAGTCATTCGGTTGTTCAAATAAAATAAGGAGAATAATAGGATTATGAAAGCAAAAACCAAAAACTGGACGCCAAAATTCATAGCTTTGGCTGTTGTTTGTCTTTTAATTGGTGTAGGTATAGGTTTGCTTGGGTATCATTATTTTCTTAAACCACAATCAGCAGTTTATGAAGAGCTCACTCAAGGCAACACTTCAACCAACTGGCAATCTACAAAGGTAGAGTCTACTAAAGAAATGGTTGAAGAAATAGTTTTACTTGGAAATGGCAAAAAAGAACCAATCGACCCAAAGAGTGAAGAAGGAACTGAAATAGCAAGCCTGCTCACCTGCAAACTTCACGAACTGGATTTACAAGCAAAATGTGCTTTTAGTAAAGAAGAAATCCAGGAAATAGAGCAAAAAGATAGAAGCATAAGACTGTTTTTCAAAAAGCCAATAGACATTACAATCTCTCAATGGGTTGAACCAGAAGAGAGAGATCATATTTCAGTTGATGAAAAGGGGTATAGAATTTTGGAAGATGTTGGAACTGCCTTGTTTATTTCGAAAGACAATTTAGATGAAGGATTAGAAGGGCACATTTTAGTTGGTCATTATGTTGAAGGAAGAATTAGTTATAGTTGTTGGGCAATACAAAAAGAGGGGAGCCAAGAAATAGAGAAAAATTGGATTGAGGAGATAAATGAAATTATCTCTACTGAAGAAAACGTAAAGACAGCGGAACAAAAACTTTGTGAAGATACGGGCGGTGTATGGGTAAATAACGCCTGTTTATGTCCACCCGGGTTGACGTTCACTTCTGAAGGTTGTGTAGCACATAGTCAGTATGGTCCATATTTAGGGATTCACTGTTGTGAGGCGTGTTTAGAAGCCTTTAGTGGATGTCCTATTGCTGTGGGTCCTGTAGCTCTGATGTGTGGAGAATTTAGCAGTGGTTACAATATGAGTGTGGAATGTAAGGAGTACTTTAAGGAGCATCCTGCAAGTGTGGCTAAATGTAAATCATTGTTAAAGGAGCAATCTAATCAAGCAGAATTCACAGACCAAGGAATTCTAAATGCTGTTTATTCGAACTATAAGTACCCGGAAGATTTTTATCAGGAAGACCTGAAAGGTGCTTCATTATACTATGAAAATACTATTAGCGTAAGACCTCCTGTTGAAAGAGAACACAAATGGATTGAGCTATGTACTGATAATAAAAGTCAAGCATTGGAATGGTCAGAATCTTCAAGCAAAAATAGTGCTTGTTATAGAGATTTAATTGATGAGAGAGAAACTGAAAAATATTTTGAGGGTAGAAGAGGTTATTCAGAGAAACCTTCAGATATTATTTTAAGCAGGGTTCATAAATGTAGTTATTTAGACAGGTCAAAATATGATAAATTTGAAAGAGGAACCACTTTAGGGAGATTTAATCAAAGACCTGTAACAATAGAAAATGTTAAAGAGTTAATAGAATACCTGTGGTTTATTGAAAACTACAATATTGATGGACAGAAAGTTTTAAGTTCATTTACTGAAGACCAAGGAGATTCAGTAAAACATACAATTTATGAAACTCATGTTGTATATGGAGATTGGGGGGTATGTGATCAAATCACATTAATTAAATCTGAGTATATTGTAGATAAAAATTCAGGTGAAATTACTATATCTCAAGAAAATGTAAAAACTGTTAAAGGAAAATGTCACTAATTTTTCAGCAGGCGAAATGTGCTTTTAGCGGAGAAAGAATCTGGTACCATAGTTTAATAGAAGAGGACAAAGTTGACGTGGTCAGAGATTTTGACTTTGTGGATGATGTTTATCCATATAAAACAAAATTAATAGCAAGGGGGTAGTAAGATGGGAAATATTAAGACATTGGTACTGGCAGTTGCGCTAATATCGGCATTGCTTTCAATTTCATTCCTCGTTTTAACCTTTATGCAACCATCAGGCGTGCCAGAAAAAGGACCAGTATTCAGGATAGAGAACGATGCAGTAAAAGAGGACTTAATTAAAAGGGGACTGATAGAGGAATATTCGAATGGAACGAGGGTGATACATCTGAAAGGAGTGGAAGAGTTAATCAAGAAAGGAGTGTATAGAATAAATCCAGATGGCGTGTTAGAAATGAATATACCTCCTGGAAGTTATGAAGAATTAGAGGGGAACATAAAGCTCTCAATTTCAGAAAGATTTACCGAAGAAAAAGATGGAGCCCATATCTTTCTAAATTTGGCTACCGAAAGAAGATATGGGTGCTGTGATCATCAACTAAATTCGGATGTTAAAATACCGGGAGATACAATAATAGTTGAAGTTAAAAATGTACTCAAATGCGGATGTTCGGAAGCTGAAGGACCCGCAACATTTTCTAAAGATTTGGGCAAAATAGAAGGAGATTATCAATTAATACTGAGACATAAGACCAAAAAGGACAAATACAATTTGAAAATTACAAAAGACAAAATAGAAATTAACCCCATTATTTCAACCTTTACCGTTTTCAACCAACCAAACATACTTTTTAGAGTTCCAGAAAATGTTATTTGGATTGATTGTGGACATTATGACCGGGTTGGGTGTGAAGAGAATCAAGAATATATAAAAATTTGTGACCAATTTTTCAAAGAACCTCTAATTTCAAATCTTCAACCATTCGAGCCAGAAGAAGGTGAATATGCAGTTAAATGGTTTAATAACGGGCATAAACATTTCAAATTTTTTGGAAACATTTCAGACCTTCGAGAACTTGTTGAAAGTTATGCGATTTATACTTCAAGGGATATAAATAATAAGGAGAGATGTCTGCTTTTGTCTATTCGTACGTGGAGAGGAGACTTCTTTTATACTTGGCATCTTAATCCTTTAATTGATAAATACATGAGATAACTATGGTGAAAATAAAACAAAAATATTGGTGGCTTGTAGTTATGGCAGTAATCATAGCGAGCTCTACTGCCGTAATTTATTACTCGATTTTGACTGCTGAGGAAACATTAACGGATTACGAAGAAGTTATTGAATACGGAGAGAAACACATAGTTTTTTACGAAGATGGAGATAGAATTTTAACATTTTCCTTCGTGTATCATGACGATTACGAAAGAAAAATGTATGGTAGGTTGATTCCTCTTACATTAGCGGCATGGCACAAGGGAGGGACACATATTGATAGCATGAGAATAGAGATTCAACCTACTGATATGAAACCAGCAGAGATATATTTAGAGACCCATGGCAATCCATACCCTCCTATTCTTTTCTACGAGAAAGATTTTGCTACCGTAGTGGAAATACCGGACATGGGAATTCAGGGACGAGGGACGGTAACGTTTGATTTTTTAGTGAAACCCTTGTGGGAGGTTGAAAACAAAACGAACTTTACTGTTGATGTAGAAACTAAGCTCTCAGAAACCGGTGTTTTTTGGAAAAAATATGCCGCGAGATGCCAAACAGAAATAGAGATATAACTACGAACTGATTCGTAGCTTACGCAAATCTTATATAACCCCTTGCTCTAACTAAGCTATTACAGCAGGGAGAAAAATGATAGCGAAAAAGAAAATACTCTTCGGAATTTTTGCAATTGCCATAGTAATCGCTGCTGGATGGTTGATACTCAGTTATCCAACTGAAGTTGTTGTTAGCAATCCCACGGAAGAGAGAGCGATTGAAATAGCAAAGAAGAACGAAACGGTGAAGCAATACATAGAGCAAGGGTATGAAATAAGCGAAGTGGGATTAGCTCTCAGAAACAATGAGACTGGAGTTACGGTTATGAGTGTATTACTTACAAAGGATTCATCAAAAGAATTGAGACTTGGAGGGAGAGTTTCCGCCTACGTAAACTTAAAGGAGGGAAAGGTTGTGGGAATTGAAGAAGAGGGAGCAAAGGAATTCAGATTAACTGAAGAGGAAGAAAAGAAGGCAAAGCAGATCGCACTTTCAGACCCTGAAGTAAGAGAGAAAATAGAAGGAAGGGATTACGAAATAGATGTAGACCCATTGGCTGAAATAAAATTAACAGATATTCCACTATCCGCAAATGTCAGCAAAATAGGTAGTATTCAGAAAAAAATAGGTGCATCGGTGGATTTTGAATTTTTGGACGGAACAACGTTATCCGTACTTGTAAATCTGAAGAAAGAGGAAGTCATAAGAATAGAGGACGTTGAACATTTGGACTTCGTGGAAGCAGATGATACTGGAGCGACGCCAGAAAAAGTTAATGCTGTTGTAAATGCCAATAATCTATTTGCATTTGAGCTTTATTCAAAATATAAGGATGAATATAGAGAGGATAACATCTTCTTTTCGCCATATAGCATTTCAACGGCTTTGGCCATGACTTATGAAGGTGCAAGAGGAAAAACATCAGGAGAAATGCAATCAGTGTTTCATTTTCCAGCAGATAATGATGTGAGAAGACCTGCCTTTGCAAAAATCTACAATGAAATCAATAAGAAAGAGAAAGGCAAACAGTATAAGTTACATACTGCAAATGCGCTGTGGGCGCAAAAAGATTGCCAATTTCTAAACGAATATTTCGGCACTACGGAAAAATATTATCGTGGGAAGGTAACTAATTTGGATTTTAGAAGTGAACCAGAACCCTCTCGTATTACGATTAATAATTGGGTAGAAGACCAAACAAATGACAAAATTAAGGATTTGATTCCTCCAGGTGGAATATGTCCCTTGACAAGATTGGTTTTGACAAATGCTATTTACTTTAAGGGTACCTGGGTCTTGCAGTTCGATAAAAACAAAACAAGAGAAGCTGACTTCGGAGTAAGCCCAACTAAAACTGTAAAAGTGGAGATGATGAGTCTAACAGGAGAAAAAGCGAAATACAATTATGCTGAAACAGCGCACTTACAAATACTCGAAATGCCTTATGAGGGTGAAGAGTTATCTATGATTGTGCTTTTACCAAAAGGGGATACTTTAGACAAACTTGAACAATCTCTTACGGTGGAAAAGTTGAATGAATGGCGAGGCATGCTTCAAAAGAAAAGAGTAGATGTTTATATGCCCAAATTCAAGTTTGAAACCAAATATTTTATGGCTCAGGACCTTGCAGAAATGGGAATGCCTTCTGCATTTACTGGTGAAGCTGATTTCTCTGGAATGACAGGGAAAAGAGATTTGTATATTAGCCAGGTTATTCATCAAGCTTTTGTTGAAGTAAATGAAGAGGGAACAGAAGCAGCAGCAGCAACAGCAGTAATTATGGATGAAGGGGTAGTAATGTCCAAGGTATTTAGAGCAGATCATCCATTCATATTTATAATACAACAAAAAGATACAGGAAATATTTTATTCTTAGGAAAAGTTGTTGATCCTGCTAAATAAAAGTTTAATGAAGATGAAAAACGAAAACAAAATATTCGGAATAAGCATTTTGCTAATCTTAAGCCTGCTAATTTTCCCGAATACAGGAATGGCTTGTTTTAATCCAACGGATAGTTTTGCCACAGAAGTAGCTTTAAACAAGCCCTCCATAACCTATGATTTAAGCGGGATAAAACAATCAGAAGATGTTACCGTTATAGAACAGGAGAAAGAAGAAAGCCATGTTATTCCTGAAGAGGTATATGAAGAGGTTTCTAAACCTATACCTATAACACCTACCGAAGTTCATACTGAATTACCTGATAGACCCCCAGAAACACAGGAACAGAAAAAATTACCTGATAAAAGAATAGAGCCTTCTTTTGAAGATTATATAGAAACCTGTGCTATAATTTACCGTTCTCATTACAATAAAGACGTTGCAGTTGCTTTAACGGAAGAAGAATGGGAAGGTCAGAAATATTTAGATGTTAAAATACAAATGCCGACAAAATTCGTTTATAGCTCTCATTCCGAACTAAGAATAAAGTTAGATAATCTTCCACTCATTACCAAAGAAGTTAATCAGGAGTATTTTAAATCTTTAGGCTATGAAATTAAGGGTGGAGTTCAAGATGATTATCTTAAAGGCTATCTTATAAAGGAAAATATTGATATTGCTGTTTGGAGTTTTAGCGATATTGAAGAAGAGGAAGATGATGAGAAAGATGAAAAGAGAGAAAGTTTTAGTGGGTTTTCCATTCAGGTCAGAAACCAAAGCACTTTAACACCTGAATTAGAAGAAGAATTTAAGAATATACTCGAAGCTTATGGATTTAATCCCGATGTTCTAAGCCAAGCAGAAATGACGCCCAGAACTATACAAGATGTTGACTTAGAGCCAGCCATAGATATTGATATAGATACTTTTGATTGGGGACAGGCATTAAGAACAGAATTAGAATGGTTACAAGACAATAATGTGATTAGCGGTTTAACTGAGATGGGCGGAAATGGTAATGATTTAGATGGAATAGAAAAAGTAGCAGATAAAGGAACTGCTGGCTGGAATTCAAAAATCAGATATTTTAAGGGTGAGTGGGTGCAGGGGATTACGGAAGAGATGTCAGAAGAAACGGGGATGTATATGTTAAGGAGTTTAGGTAGTTGTGGTGGTTTTCCTGCGGGGCTGTTACCTGAAGGAGTGCCAGGGGGTGTGCATGCTCCTTATGAGTCTGTTCCCGATAATCAGTTACCATTCTTCGGCGTCGTGACCATTGCTTATCATGAAAAGGCTCTTACCGTTGGAGTTATTGTCATAATTGCGTTAATAGTAGGGATTGTGGGTTTTGTTTTAAAGAAAAAAAATAGGAGGTGAAAGACAGAAAAAATGAATCTTAAAACAATTAAGACAATGATTTTAGGAACTATGATAATGCTACTTGGTGGATTTATTATGGCAGACCCGTCAAGTAGTTTAGGAGGTCTTGAGTTCTTAATAGTTTTGATAGGGCTGATAATTGGAATTTTTGGTTTCTTCCAAAAAGATTAAATTATAATAAACAAAAATGAAAATGATATAGAAAGTTTTAAATATGCCGGAGGTAAATAAGAGGTAAAAAATGAAGAAGAGACAAATACAAGCACTTGGTTTAATAGCAGTTGCAATCTTAATCGTAATATCCGCGTTGGTTTACGAACTCGCCTTTACACCCGTTATTGTTGAAGGCGTGGTTGAATGGAAGGGAATAACAGGCGTGAAAGATAATACCCATACTACGATAATCACGAACAGACCAAGCGAGGGCGAATACCGAATTTTAGTAAGAGATAATAATTATGAAGGATTCTTTTCCGATATAGGAAATGCTGAGGTCAATAAATCGTTAGAGGATAAACTGAAAGCGGATTACTCAAACCTTAATTATTATGTCGAAATCACGGTTGACTCCCGCGACCCGGTTAACAACCTTGAAAAAGGATGTGCTTATGGATACTCCGTGAGCAGAGAAGATTTTAACAAGGTGTGGATATGGGATAAGGTAAAATATGAGGTTTCAAGGTGGTCGGAACTGCCGAGGATAAAGAAATTTTTGGAGGTTGACAGGCTGGTGTGGGAGAGTGTGCTGTTTAGAATACATAGAGAGGATGAGAGGCTGGGGGAATTAATTGATGATAAACCGTACAGGTTAGTAATGGGGAATAGACCAAGCAAAAATTGTGCAGAAGCATTTGTTATGGTAGGTGAAAAACCATACAAAATCATCATATATTTAAACAATGAAACAGTGAAATCCATAGAGGAAGTGAAAGACCAAGAACAATTAAGAATGATCCAAAGAGTAATTGAGTTACAAAATGAAATAAATATTACTGTAAAACCTCTTCACGAAATTTGAAGGAGAAAAAAAATGAAGACGAAGGCAAAGTTGATAGAAAGTAAGCGGATGCGGATATCCACTGTTATTTTTGTATGGGTAATATGCAGTTTTGGATTCCCTTTGTTTCGTTTAAGTTTTGATTTGAAACCATGGATGTTTCACGACCTTTTTACCGTACTAATACCTACAACGGCAATATTTGCTGCTTTAATTGCTTTATTCTTCAAACATTATCCACCATCCCAGAAAGTTAAACCTGAGTTGAGAAATGACTTTGCAAGTCTTATAAGAAATCTTTTTTCGATAGCAATTATTTGCATTATTCTATTACCATTTAGTGAAATATTAGGTAAGTTTGAACCTTCAGCAACATTTTCAATTCCCTTATTTATTGCAATTATTTTATTCGCCACATACACTTTTTACGATGCGTTCACATTCATTAAGGAGTATACAAGTGTTGATTGGGAACAAAACGAAACAGAGGAGAAAAAGTGAAAAAAGAATATAAAGAGTCATCGGAAAAGGCGGGCGATTTTTTTATCGGATTTTTTGGTGTCTTTCTATTATATGTTTTAGTATCAGAGTTAATTCCACGCTATTCACCCGCAATAATATTTGTTTTATTCGTCCTTTTGACTTTTTATTTCTGGGATAGGAGGCGTTATATTTCGTTTGGAATAGTCTCACAACTTATTGTTTCGATATTAATCTCGGTCTTGGTGTATTTCTCCTTATCTTTTCATAGTGTGACCTCATGAATTATCCACTCACATCTATAATTTCAACTTGATCCGTAGCTTACTGGAGTTGAAGTGAACCTGAAGGCAGAGTCCTGTCATAGTACTCATCCTATATAAAACCATAGCATTTTTACAAAATAGAAAGGTTTATATAAGGTATAGTACTGCTTATTGTATAGTAGTAAACTTTGATAGGTACTGTGTATAGTGAGGAGAAATAAGGTGAACATACAAATCAAAAAAGGGGTGATCGAAGTGTGTGTATTTGCGATTCTTTCGAAAAAAGACTGCTATGGGTATGAATTAGCAGAAACCATCTCAAAACACGTAAAAATCTCAGAAGGGACAATATACCCCTTATTAAGGAGATTGACCAAAGAAGGCTATTTCACGACCTACTTACGGGAATCTTCTGAAGGACCACCAAGAAAATATTATAAAATGAGCAAACAGGGGATAGAATACAAAAAAAGCCTGTCAAAAGACTGGAACGATCTAACAAAAGGAGTTAATGAGTTGATTGAGGAGTGTGAGAAAGATGAATAAGAAAGAATTTATGGAAAAATTAGATAAGGCGTTGGCAGGCATCCCAAAGGATGAAAAAAAAGAGGTTATGCGCGATTATGAAGAGCACTTTAGCATTGGGTTGGAAAAAGGCAGAACAGAAGAGGAGATTGCGAAATCGCTTGGAGACCGGGCTTCACTCGCAAAAAGCATAAAGGCGGAATACACAATCACCAGAGCTAAAAGAGAACCGGGTATAAAGAATATTTTTAGGGCAACAATCGCAGTCGCTGGTCTTGGATTATTCAACCTGATCTTTGTTTTGATACCGCTAATTATAGCAGTAGAGCTGCTGTTTGCAGCGTACATCGTAGCTGTGGTCTTTATAGCAGTGCCGTTTCTGATACTGGTATATCCAACAAGTGTGACCATACTCAGTGGCGACACCCCAACCTGGATGGTTGTGGCAGGGTTCCACATAATCGGCGGCATACTCCTTGTAGTGCTGCTCTACATAACAAAAGGATTCTATAGGCTAATCCTTGCACATCTGCAGATGAATGTCAAAATAATAAGAGGAGAGTGATGAAATGCAGCAAAAGAAGAACATGAAAACCGTCGAGGTGAGAAATATGGAAAAAACGTATAAACTGGGAAAGATGGAAGTCCCGGTGTTAAGAGGAGTAAGTTTTTCGATAGAAGCTGGTGAGTTCGTCTCGATAATGGGACCATCGGGCTCTGGGAAGTCCACGTTGATGTACATAATCGGGTGTTTGGATAGACCAACGAGAGGAGAGATTTACATAAAGGAGAAGAAAGTAAGCGATTTATCGGATAGAGCGCTTGCGCATCTGAGAGGAAGGGAAATAGGATTCGTCTTTCAGACGTTCAACTTGATACCGAGGTCGAGCGCGCAAAAGAACGTCGAACTTCCGATGACGTATCAAAATATATCAAGAAGAGAAAGAAAGCGAAAAGCAGAAGCACTGCTTAAAAAAGTTGGACTTGGAGATAGATTACGTCATAAACCAAATGAATTGTCTGGTGGGGAATGCCAGCGTGTGGCAATTGCACGAGCACTCGTCAACGACCCAACCATACTTTTAGCAGATGAACCGACCGGGAATCTCGATAGTAAAGCAGGAGAGGAGATAATGGAACTATTCGGGGAACTGAATGAGGATGGAAAGACTATCGTCGTGGTTACGCACGATCGAGACATTGCGAGGCATACGCAGCGGATTATAAGATTGAAGGATGGAAAGATTGTAGGAGGTGATAGAATTGAAAATTAGAGCTGTTTTAGTCACATTGATGTTTTTTACGATGGTATTTTATCCGGTTGTAGCAGAGCCAAGACCTACGGTGATGATAACGGATTATAACGTGTATCCAGAGGTGTTGATGCCCGGTGACACTGGCACTATTACGGTAACAATACAAAATATGGACACCCAGTCCTCAGAGACGGAGACAACGACGACGAGGACTACGAGTTACGAATCTTCTACTACGGCAACATCAACGATAAGAGCAGAAATAGAAACTATACGGCTGAGTAGCAGAAGCAGGGACATAGAATGGTTGCGAGAAGGGTTTCAACGCTCAGAGTACTACAACATAGGGGCTTTAGGACCCGGCGAAAGTATTACAATCTCTTTACCGATAAAAGCCGCTGCCTATGCCTGTGATCGCACTTACTTCCCGGAAGTATGCATAGAAGTGGAGAAGGGAGAAAATGTGAGATTTCCAATCCCGGTAAAGGTTGACTCCGCAGACGTGAAAATATCAACCGATGCACCTTCTTCTATCGCAATGGAAGAAATTACTACGATCGGTTTGACGGTGTTTAATACGAGACAGAATAAAATCGAGGCGGTCAGGCTCGTTCCGATGACGAAAGGCGTGAAGTTTTCACCTTCCGAATTTCCTATCGGCACGATGACGCCGGATGAATTGGTAAATGCGAGCTTTGACATCGCCACTGGAGATTCTTTCGGTCAAAGTGAAAATGAGATAGAATTTAAGGTCGAATACAAAAACGGTGACAATTATCACGAATCCTATTGTAAAATACCAATAGAGGTCGTGGAGGGTTATGGTGTGCGATTGATCGCCTCAAAGTTCCCGTCGTCTATAATAATAGGCGAAATGTCAGAAATAGAGCTTGATACCGTGAATACAAGGTCAGACGAGGTGAAGTCTGCCATTGTCGTTCCATTGGTGGAAGGACTGCTATATCAGCCATCAGAATATTACATAGGCAATATGAGACCGGGTGACCTGTATACAGCACAATTTACGATTGATACGTCAAACATGAAAACCGGCGTAAATAACCTCGACTTCAAGGTACGCTACAAGGATGCAAATGGCTACCAGGAATCGGATGTCTGTACACTCACATTGAATGCGGTAGCGATGGAAGCAGCAAAAACAAACACAGTAGCATCGTCAGGAGGATTCATTATTCCCATCGTTGTAATCCTCGTAATCGTCACAATCGGGACAGTTCTTTATATCAGGAGACGAAAGAGGGAGGTGTAGATGGATCCGATAGAGCCTTTTATTACCGCATTTGAAAGCATCGGGAGTTCGAAGGCGAGGTCTTTTTTGACCACACTTGGCATACTGATAGCGGTGGCAGCCGTAATCGCAAATGTTTCGATTGGAACGGGTTTTCAGGTATACTGGGAAGAAGCCGTTATGGGCATGGGGTCAAACCTTATCATGATTATTCCTCAGGAAGAAGGCGCACTGAATGACAGAGAACTGAATGCTGTAAGGGGTGCTCCAGGCGTAGTAGAAGCATCTCCATATGTAAATAGATGGAAATATGAAAGGGTAAGATTTATGTCGGAAACAAAGCGATTGATGGTATCTGGTGTTACCAAAGAGTATCAGCAGGTTTGCAACCTGGAATTAGAAGAAGGTGATTTTCTCTCAGACCAGGACACCTATGCCGCAGTGCTCGGATACGATGTCGCACATGACAGGGATATATTTAGCAGAAATATTTCGGTCCGAAGTCCGATCGAGATCACAGTAACGCGCTCAAACGGCGAGGAGTGTACTGAGACATTCCTGGTAAAGGGAATAATAAAAGACTCATCCGCTCTCCCTATGGGTATGCAATATAGCTTTCATCCGGACGAGCAGATATTTATTCCAGAATCAACGCTGAGCGAAATGCTGGATGAAAGTGGCTATGCCATTTTTGCCTCCGCAGAGAGCATAGACGAGGTGGATGAGGTTACAGAGGAGATAGAGAATCGTTTGGACCGTCTTCTTGGTGTGATGAAAATTTCGAGCATGGAGCCGCCGTATACCATCATGAAACAAAAAGAGATCTTAGAGATGATACAAAAGTCAACGGGTTTTTTGAACAGCATACTACTTGCTATCGCCTTTATTTCATTATTGGTCGGGTCTATCGGGATCATGAACATTATGCTCGTAACCGTGACAGAACGCACAAGGGAGGTGGGGCTGATGAAGGCGGTTGGTGCAACGAGGTTCGATGTTTTGATTACCTTTCTGGTCGAATCAGGCATGCTTGGATTGATTGGTGGAGCTTTTGGTGTTGCTCTTGGTGTTGGCTTTTGCAGGATAATTCCCATGATCAATTTACCCTTGCCTCCTCCCGTTACACCAATAGAATGGGTATTCATTGGATTTGGTATTGCACTCGCAGTTGGAATCGTATCAGGTATTTATCCGGCATACAAGGCTGCAAGAATGAGACCTCTGGAGGCGTTGAGATATGAATGATGATAACTTCAACTCGATTCGTAGCTATCGAAAAGCTTATAAAGGGTAAAAAACAAACCAGAGTTTTAGGTAATAAAACAAAAATGGAAAAATACACCAAAGTAGCGGTTGTCGTTGTGCTCTGCGTATTAGCAGCTTCAGCGGGTTTTATGGTCTCTACATTGCCGTATTTAGCAGGACCGCCCGATTATTCACAACAGAAAAGGTATCCAATGGGCGAAGGTGGCGGATTCGCACTACCACCAGAGCCTCCAATGCCAATGCCCACGCCCGTACCGCGGGCCGCGCCAGAAGCAGCAATGTCAAGAGAATATGCGGAAAAAACGGTGTCAGTTGGAACGCCGGAATCAGGATATAGCGATGCGGATACCGAGAGAAAGATAATTCAACGCGCTTCATTGCGCATCGAAGTAAAAGACTTCCAATCGAGCTCTGATGCCGTTATTGGTATTGTAGAACGCTCAAGGGGGTTTATTTCCGATTCGCATATGCATGTCACAGGTACAGGACGTAAGAGAGGGGATATTATTATCAGGGTACCAACGGATAAGTTTCTCGTGGTTATTGCTGAGATAGAGCATCTCGGCGATGTAAAATCAAAAAGCACATCAGGAGAAGACGTTACAGAAGAATATATTGATTTGACAGCGAGGCTTAACAATTCAGAGCGGCAGGAGCAGAGGTTACTGGAGATTCTGGATATGGCTAATAATACAAAGGAAGTTCTTGAGGTTGAACGTGAAATATGGCGTGTGCGAAGTGAAATCGAACGGCTTACCGGGCGGATAAAGTATCTTGATGACAGGGTCGAGCTTGCAACAGTCTCCGTTTCATTGAATGAGCCTGAGCCGATAACGCATAGCTGGGGGATAAGGGATGCTATTCGTTCTGCATTTGGAGGGTTTGTGTCGGTGGTACGAGGATTGATAATCCTCGTTGGATACGCATTGCCGATATTAATTCTGGTTGGGTTCGGGTGGCTGGTCAAATCGAAGTTGATGCCGAGATTGGGAAAGAAAAGAGAAGGTTAACGAGAAAATAATTGAAGATGCAAGACGAATCCCTAAACTTGTATCCTGTATCTTGCATCCTGCATCATTACCCTACACGTTCGACCCAAACAGAAAATCATCAAATTTTAGCAGTGCATGCCATGTTTCCTTACATTCGCAATCTATCTCCGCGAGGCGTTCTAGCACGTTCAAGTTCTGCGTTATGTTGAACTCTTTTATCGCCTCTGTTATTTCCATGTCGCACTTACCGCAATTATGCGGTCCGCGGATATGCCCCGCACCCACGGGGTCAGACGTCACCACGACATTTTCGTCACGTTTCTTTATCTCTTTTACGGTCTCGACAGCACTCCAGAGCCACGGTGGTCTATAATACCTTCTTTTCCATAAACCTTCTAAGTGCGTGTGTTTTTGTATATTGCAGAGGTTCAGGGAGATAGTGGAACTATAAGGAGCGACGAGTGCAGCGGATTTTATAATGTCTTCTATCGCCTTTTTCTCGGATACAAAAGGAGGTTTAAGCAAAAGATATGTCTTTACGGTTGCTTCGCATTCGTTCACGATTTTCGCTGCTGTTTTATAATCGGCGAATGAGAAACCCTTGTTTATGTATTTCGACCTGATAAAGTCATTTGCGGTTTCTAACCCGATAGCAAGTTCGAGATGCTTAACGATATTCAAATCCGCGATTTTTGCCTCGTTTATAAACTCGGGTCTCGTCTCTACAACCAGTTTCTTTATCGCTTGCCTGTTGTTCACCAGCTCGGCTATCGCGATTCTCGTTCCGCGTGATAGCTCTCGTTCGTCAAGGAAACTGCCGGAAGTGAAAATCTTGAGTATAAAATCTTCTTCCGGGCTGGTTCTTAATGCTCGTTCAAGTTGAGCCAGGATGTCCGCCTGTGTTACGTCTGCGGATTCGTGCCAGTAGCCGCACATCGTGCATTTTCGCCACTGACAGCCCACGGTCCGCAGTATGACGGTCAGGCATTTTATCGGTTTTTGCTCTTCGGCGAAGAAGTCGTAATCGAGCCAAGAAGCTACGGGGGTTTTGTTTTTTGATGTAGTCATAGTTTTCATTGTGATAATTGCTTGGGGATAAGATAATGAAAAAGCCCTATCTCATTTCTGTTTCTTCATCCACCTTCCGCTCGTACGTCTGAACGAGCATCCCCTTGCTTTGCTCCCAGGGTTCGCCCGTCTTGTAAAAATTGAACTTCTCCATTGCCCGCTCACAGGGTTCATTACCCGCCAGGATATTCACGTAATTCACCTTACACCCGTTGGCTCTTGCGAACGCATAGAACTGCTCATACATCGCAGATGCAACGCCCTGGTCGCTGTATTCCGGAAGAACCGCCTGCTGCTCGCCGAAACAACCTCTTTCTGTTACGGATGCTTTGTACACACCCACCAATTTACCGTTTATACGAACACCGAAGAAGAAATAGCTGGAGTCCATCTCTTTCTCTATTTCCTCTTCGCTCATCGCACGCTGCTCTCGCCATTCCTTCGGATACACATAAGCCTTTGGCCATACTTCTTTATAGAGCGCGGAGATGTCCTTCGCCTCTTCTTTACGTAGCAGTAGTACACGATGTTCTCCTGCCTTGTTTTCGTCGTCTATGATACACACCTTCGTCATCTTCGTTATTCCTTTATTATAGATTACTTAAAGGATTTCTCTCTTTAAATCTTTTTTGATTTTTATTTGTTGTTCAAACTCGAACTTTCTTGTTCAAAGGAAGGTTGTCCATGAACCTTTTCTGCATCTCTACCACTTCTTTGCTGTCCTTTGCTCGGGAATATGCAAGTAACCTGTCCACATTCAATCTCAGAAATTCATCGCCCCACTTGAACCCGCGCAGTATAAATTGCGATTGCTCGTGCTCGCCGATAATGAATAACGCAGCAGCGAGCGCCTCCGCAGAACTCAAAACAAACGGTTTGCCGTAGTTCGTTGGGTTCGCTGCTATTAAGTAGGGTAAAGCCCGCTTTTTCCTTTTCAGCTTTCTCAAAGTATCCTCAAAAGTGTCTATTTTAACCCACGAACAATCAAAAACGGTTATGCTGCTCGCTGATTTTTTATCTGCCGGCGATAGCGCCTGTTCCGCAATAGGAACCAACAAAATCGTGTTATACGGTATTTTTCGCATCACTTTAACCGATTTTATCAAGCCTGCTCGTGCTAATTTTCTCGCCGTGCATTTCTTCGGGTCGCACTGCCCTGCATCGTATGCGTATAATTGCATTTTACTCGTTTAGCTTCTCCTATAACCCCTTAGATCACGCAGATTTCCACACAAACTTTCTTTTGAAAGAAAGGTTGACCAAAGGAACATTTTAGAGGCGTTGTTCTTTTCCGTAAACGCTTTTTCTAAAAGGGTTTATTAGTAAAGGTTTTTGCTTTCAAAAAAGTTTTGCAATAACAAAGGAATTTTCTCCTTTAGCCCCTGCACTATCTCCTCAGACATGAACGGTGGCACCTTAACCTCATTAATTGGTTTTACCAATTCCTGTATTCTGGAAGTTGCGAGTTCTTCCTGCGAATATGTAGAAGCTGAGAGTTGAACTGCTGTTAGATACTTCTCCGGGTCGTATACCGAAATCTGCCCGGGTTTAACACCAATAACAACGTTCAAATCTTTTATCCCCTTCCAGGGCAAAGCTATATCGCTATAACTCTCAATGACCAAACAATCATATTGTTTGTTCATCTTTTTATATATCAACTCAACTGCGAGGTCGTAATATTTCTCTGTTAGCTTATTTAATCTATTTAAATCCCTGACATGGTAAATACTGGATGCTTTGGCACGCAGTTTCTCAAAAAGAGCATCGTCACATCTATACTCAACTGGCAGCGATTCGTTCTCAACCACCAGATTCTTTGCTCCTTCTTTAAACCACAGCGTGACACGGTCGAGGATAAAATAAGGAATTTGCGTGACCGGGTCGATGTGCTGAGGTTCTGCCCACAACCTGTGGATAGGGTTGATAAATTCTTCCATTATGGCACCTGCATCGGGACCGAAAGCCGAAGCAGATTTCAAAAGTTTTGCATCCTTCCCGTAGAGTCGTCCATGCGATAAAGCCTCCTGCGCCACATCGTAATCATACCACACACTGTTGCCAGCCCGTGGTTTAAATCCACAAGCATTAAACCCCTTCTCCCTTAAGTAAGCCAGTAACGCCAGTGCAAGAGTCGTCTTACCTGCGTCCTTCTCTTTTAACCCCACAATCAAAATCTGCGATCTTTCTTTCTTTGTCATCTCAGCACTCTCCGCGTTCTCGGCGGTAAATAAATAAAACTTTTTTCTTTTAGCACAAACCTTTCTTTAGAAAAGAAAGCTTTACCAACAACTTTTTTACCTTCGGTAAAAACCTTGACTAAAAACATTCCCTTTGTTTTTCTTTTAGCACAGGTTTTCTTTTTGTAAAAAAGAAAAAGTGTTATGAAAAAGATAACTGAGCTGGATGCGTTTCTCGTAACAAACGAAGAACTAAAAGAGACGATAGAGAGTATAGGATGGAAAGCATTCATTGCTGAGATACGAAGAGGGTTTGAACAAAGTTCTTCAGGGCAGACCATTGTGCCTGAAAAGGTGTACGTTGATACAGGCGTGTCGGACATGAGATGTATGCCTGCGTATTTGCCGGAATACAATTCCAACTACTGCGGTGTGAAGATTGTCATCACTGCACCGGGGAACAAAAAACTCGGTTTGCCAATGGTATTGGGTGAATATTTACTCAGGAATGCCGAAACACAGCAATTGGTGGCGATAATGCAGGCGGAGGAGATGACCGCGTATAGAACAGGTGCCGCTACCGGTATCGCTACCGAAGCGCTATCGAGGACAGATAGCAAAACGCTGGGCATAATAGGGACGGGAAAACAAGCTCCTTACCAGGCTGAGGCAATACTGACTGTACGACCTTCTATTGATACAATAAAGGTGTTTAATATCACCGAACACCAAGCGAGGGATTTTAAAAAGCAATATGAACCCGAGTGGGGTGTTGACATAGCAGTTGTCGGTCTGGAAGAGGCGGTGGATTCTGACATAGTCACAACCGTAACCCCTGCCACGGAACCGTTCATTTCTGCTGAACTGATAAAACCAGGGGTACATCTTAACGGAGTTGGTGCCGACTCGAAAACGAAGATAGAATTCGCACCTGAAGTGCTGAAAAAATCAAGCCGGATATTCATTGATGATTTAGCGCAGTGCATACATTCGGGCGAGATATATCGGGGACTGGAAAAAGGAATGGTGGAGAAAGAGGATTTGATTCCTCTGGGTGACGTATTGCTCGGTAAAGCAGAGGGCAGGACGAGCGAGGAGGATATAACATTCTTCAAATCAACTGGCGTCGCCTTTGAGGATTTGATTACTGCGATACTGGTTTTTGAGCGATTAATTTGACAATGTCACATTTCAAAATTCACCGCAGAGAACGCTGAGTTCGCAGAGATGCAGGAACGGATTTTTCTTGCTCTCTGTTTTCTCTGCGGGCTCTGCGGTAAACATGTATTTAATTTTAACTAACTCCTTGTCTTTATTTTTATAAGGTAAAAGAGGATGCGAATTGAAATACTCGGCACGGAGTCGTTGGGCGTTCGTGGTCTAAGCTGCATGGTCGAACTCAAAGCACGGAAGATAGTCATTGACCCCGGCGTGGCACTGGGCTATAATCGTCACGGGCTGCTTCCTCATCCTTTGCAGGTAGCGGTTGGCGAGTCAGTACGTCAGAATATCCTGTCTGAATTGAAAGATGCTACTGATGTCGTGTTCAGCCATTTACATGGCGACCACGTGCCCTTAGTAGATGCCAATCCGTTTCAGATGCCGGCGCAAAAAGTGGCTGCCTTATGCCAAGCACGACCACAAAAAATCCGGTTCTGGGTTAAAGGTCCTCGTGGGCTTTCTCGAAACATGCTGGATCGGTTACAGTCGTTACGCATTGCACTGGACGACGACCTGCCGAATGCCGAAGGGCAGAACGACGGACCGTTAAGTTTCTCGCTACCCGTTCCGCATGGAGAGCGAGACAAACGCGGCGGCACGGTGATGATGACAAGGATAGAAGAAGGAAACGAAGTATTTGTGCACGCCTCTGACATCCAACTGCTCGATGAGGAGACGGTGCCTCGAATCCTGAACTGGCAGCCAACGATTGTGCTGGCTTCTGGTCCACCTCTATATCTGCCACATCTTTCACAGCGGCAGCGTGAAACCGCCTGGCGTAATGCCGTGCGACTTGCTCAAGGCGTTGACACTTTAATCCTTGACCATCATCTGATGCGTTCCAAAGCAGGAAGTCGGTGGCTGGATAAGTTATCGGTATTGGTATCGTCCACGACGGGGCACAAGGTCGTATGTGCTGCGGATTTTTTGGGTCGCCATCGGACTCTGCTCGAAGCGTGGCGACAGCGTTTGTATGCGGAGATGCCGGTACCGAGAGGGTGGCATGACGCTTATGCTCGTGGCGAGGTTGATACCAATCCTTACAGGGATTGGATAGGGAGGGTGGAAAGGTGGTGAATTTAGAAGGTAAGAGTTATAATAAATAACCATGCTCTGGTTCATATTCGCATTTTTAACGGCACTCTTCGAGGCAACGAAGGACGTCCTCAGCAAGAAAAGCCTGAAAGACATTGACGAATACGTGGTTGCATGGTCATTACCGTTCTTTGCACTGCCATTTCTGTTACCCATCCTGCTTTTTACGGAAATCCCGCCTCTCGGCGAGCGGTTCTGGCTGGCATTGGTCACTGGCGGCACGCTATATGCCTTTACACTTGTCCTGTACATGAAAGCCATCAAGTCGTCTGATTTATCCATAACCGTCCCGATGCTTACATTTACGCCTCTCTTTCTTTTAATAACCTCGCCTTTAATAGTTGGAGAATTCCCTGGTATTTTTGGACTTATTGGCATTTTCCTGATTGTTGCGGGTTCGTATCTGCTGAACATAAATAAAAAGTCTCATGGATACCTTGCCCCATTCAAAGCGCTGCTAAAAGAAAAAGGTCCAAGACTGATGCTGGTAGTGGCATTCATCTGGAGTATAACCGCCAACATTGATAAGATTGGACTGCAAAATTCATCCCCGCTTTTTTGGGTAATCGCAGTAGATATCTATGTTGCACTACTTATGTTACCGCTATGTACGTTCAGAGGGAACAGGAAAACAGCCCAGATACGTGCTAATTGGCGTGCTTTGCTTACACTCGGGCTGTTCGGCGGCTTGACTGCCGTATGTCAGATGACCGCAATAAGTTTAACCCTCGTAGCATACGTCATATCAATAAAAAGAACGAGTGCAATCGGCGGCGTTCTCTTTGGATACCTGATATTTAAAGAGAAGGGTATAAGAGCGCGATTAGGGGGTGCAATCGTGATGGTTTTTGGTGTTTTATTTATAACGCTGTTTTAGTATTTAAAAGCAAGGAGTGTCCACTATGTACCGTCCAAACTTCACCATTACGAACAAAATCCTCAATCACATAGCAGATATTTCTGCTTCTCGTGAGGTCATACTTAACGCACCGCTGCTCCCGAAATGGGCGGTCAAACTGAGAAAGGAAGCAATTCTAAAAATGACGCACCATTCTACGAGTATCGAAGGGAATAGACTCACAATGGAAGAGGTTAATAGACTGCTCCGCGGTGAAGACATAGTGGCATGGGAAAAGGACAAAAAAGAGGTCCTGGGCTATGTGAAGGTTCTGGAATACATAGACAAGTTAGGAGAAAAATGTGCTGACAATATTACTGAGGACATAATCCTGGAAATACACAGGTTAAATACCCGGGGAATTCTTACGGATTCCGAAGCCGGGCACTATCGAAAAGTGGAGGTAGCAGTGGTTAACGGTCTGGGAAGGGTAACCTTTCAACCACCGGAAGCATCACAGGTTCCCTCTTTAATGCACGATTTTGTTACTTGGCTAAACGGTAAAGAGGCAAAAGAATTATACACTGTTTTGGTGAGCGGGATTGCACATTACGAATTCGTTCGGATACACCCATTTGTAGATGGTAATGGCAGGACTGCGCGGGCACTGGCAACGCTGATTCTATACCTCCGCGGTTTTGACACGAAACGTTTTTTTGCGCTTGACGATTATTATAATGAAGAACGCAGCAGATACTACGCAGCTCTGCAAACCGTTGACCCACAAACAATAAACATCTCACAATGGTTGGAGTACTTTACGGAAGGTGTCGCAATAAGTATGGGACGGGTGAAACAAGCGATTTTAGACCTGAGTGTAGACCTGCGTCTAAAAGAGCAAAGGGGACAAATATACTTAAACGATAGGCAGATGAAGATTCTCAAGTATCTTCAGACTAATCCGAGAATTACTATCAGTGAGATACAGAAAATGTTCGATAAAAAAATTAGTAGGGACACTGCAAACCGAGACCTCAAACCACTGTTAGAAAATAAGTTGGTGAAAAGGATAGGTAAAGGGAGGGCGATATACTATGAACTGGCATAAAGCAAACAATCGTCAGATTATCGTCAGATTATCGTCAGGTGGTAAAAACGGATAAATAATTGGGACAAGGACAAAAAATGGGAAAAGTATATCTCGTGGGTGCAGGACCGGGGGACCCGGAATTGATAAGTTTGAAGGCGTATCGGCTTATACAAGAAGCTGATGTGGTATTAGTTGACAATTTGGTTTTAGGCGTGAAGAAGCTGATTCCCGAAGGTAGGAAGGTCATTGACATCGGAAAAACGGCAAAGGAGCACAAACTTTCGCAGGATGGGATAAACATGCTCATGGTTGAACTGTCGGAACAATACGATAAAGTCGTGCGATTGAAAGGCGGAGACCCCTATATTTTCGGTAGAGGTGGCGAAGAGGCGGTGTTTCTCAGAGAGCATGGTGTTGATTTTGACGTGGTGCCCGGGATAACGTCAGCAGTTGCCGCACCTGCTTATTTCTACATTCCGCTTACATACCGCGGCATTTCTTCTTCTCTCACTATAATCACGGGACACGAGATGGAAGAGAAAGAAGAAATTGATAGCATCAACTGGGAAGCGATTGCGAATTTGAAGGGCACGCTCGTTATTTTGATGGGTGTAGGAAATCTTGCTAAAAATGTAGACAAACTTCTGAAACACGGACTGCATGCCGAAACGCCTGTTGCGGTGGTTGAAAAAGGGTTTACTGAAGATGCGAGGATTGTGGTTGGAACGCTGGGAAACATCGTGGAAGTAGCAGCGAAAGAAAAAGTGAAGCCGCCTGCGGTGATTGTGGTTGGTGATGTGGTTAATGTAAGGGAGAAGTTGGTTCTACACCCTGAGAAGTGAAAAACCATATTGCTCGAAGTTCCGATCGAAAGAAAAGGCATTTTTTACCCCAAACTCTTCCATCAAAGCAAAGCTTGTGCAATCCGTGAAACTATATCTTTTATCTTTATGCTTCTTAAATATCATCCATGCCTTCTCTTCGACTTCTGCGGAAATCCTCACAACATTCACTATCCTAGATTTTCTTATCCGCTCACCAAAATCTATCGCTTGGCTATGCCCTAAATGCACCCTTATAAGTGTTAATGTTTCGTCAAGGATGTAATTAGAGGTGTAAAGCCTTCTAATTTGAAGCTTGCCATTCCTGATACCCCTCCGAATCTTAATCGCCTCTTCATGGTTCGCATCATCCGAATCATCCAAAGCATAGAAAGCGCTCGTATCCACAAAGCTAATAGAGATAGTCATCGTGCCTCTTGCTCACGTCCTTTTTCCCACTTCTTGCCGACCTCTCTAAAAAGAATGTGTCCTTAGAAGAAACTTTTGCTCTCTGACCTAAAGTGTCGATAATTACTTCTCTGATTCCCTGTTCTATGCTCTTACCCTCTTTTTTCAGCCATTCTTTCAAAAGAGTATACTCTTCCTCCTCCAATTTGGTCTGAACAACTTTCATGATTCTTACTAATACAAAATACAATTCTAAATTATATAAAATTACATTTAAAAAAGAGGCATCCAAAATGAGAGCGAAAATAGTAGCTTTTCGACCTGAGAACGTGCTCAAACGGTCGAAGGAAAAAGCAGATAGATACGGGTTTGATTTCTTCGGCTTTACCCTGTTTGAACTGGTAGATAGAAAAGAGGCATTGAAGGAGATAGAGGACGTTTTTAATGAGACCGTGGACATAGTCGTCTTCACGAGTCTAAACGGCGTAAAGAAATCGTTCGGCATCTGCGAAGGTAAATTTGAATTGAAAGCGAAGCTTTCGGACGCGGCTATCGAAATATGCGCTATTGGTCCGGTTACGGGTTCGGAACTCGAGAAGCATGGTGTGCGAGTTGACTTTATGCCGGAGCAATACAGCGCAAAAGGGCTCATGGAGCTAATGGATAAGAGAGGAGATGCGGAGAATAAAAAAATCGTTTTCCTGAGGAGTGCCGAAGGTGGTCGGGACATTCTGGACTTCTTACGTCAAAAAGGTGCTTTCGTGAAGGACATCCAGATATATAAAGTGGAGATAAAGGATACTGAGGAAGAGAAAGAGCTTTTTTCGGAGTTCGTAACCTATAAACCCGATTATATTATATTCACGAGTTCTTTAACGTTTAAAACGTTTTTGGGACTTGCCAGAAAATTTGAAATGAAAGAAAATATCTTTGAAGTTTTGGAACACGCGAAAATTGCCGCTATCGGCGATTTGACTGCCGAAACCATTTGCGAAGAAGGCATGAAAGTGGATCTGGTTGCGGGGAAAAGCACGTTTGAAGGTGTTCTGAAAGAGATAACGAAATTAGCGGTTTAGCATGTTAGCGGTTTAGCGGTTTGGCTATTCGCTAAGAGACTAAGCCTCTAATCTGCTTGAAAGCTCTAAAACCTGACACCTGTTTAATCTGTGTTAATCTGCGTTAATCTGTGTCAACAATTTATTTTCTGTTTTTTTGTCTAAAATCTACGAATGAAATTTTCTCTGTGAACTCAGCGCTCTCTGCGGTGAATTTTGAACAATCCCCCTTCATATATCACCGCTGCAATGTCGTTTCGTGTCGCTCTTCTCACCACGCCTCTTATCGAGTTCCTCACACCCCGCATATTTGGTGTATCGTTTCTAATCACCACCAAATTTGCCGTTTTTCCTTCCTCTATCGAACCCACGAATTTGTCTTCTTTCAGCACCTTTGCGGAATCAAGCGTGCACATCTTCAGCACTTTCCGTTCATCAAGCTTACGAAAAAGCTTAGAAATGAATTCCATTTCTGAGAACATGTCAGGTGAGTTGAGCATTACGTTATCCGTGCCAACACCCACCGTTAATCCCGCCGCGAGCATCTGACGTAAAGGCGGCAGCCCCATCCCGGTAATCAGGTTAGAGCGAATGCAAACGACAGCCGCTATGTTCTTATCCTGCATCTTCTCGAAATCTTGTTGCGATGCTTTTGTAAGGTGCACGATGAAATCAGGTTCAAGTTCTATCGCACCTTCTACATCTTCAGCATTTCGTTCACCCGCGTGAAGTGCGAACATTTTCCCCTCTCGTTTTGCCGTCTCCGCCGCTAAACGTTTCACGTCTTCCCACGGGTAGTCCGCTACACTGCTTATGCCTATTCCGTCCGCCGATTCAAAAATTCGTAATTCGTAATTCGTAATTCGTAATTCGTCCGTTTCAGGTCTGCCAAATATTTTCATATCCAATTTTTCTCGACATTCCGCCGAATCGAAAGCTTCCTTTAGTGCTTTAATACCCAAAACACCACCTTCTCGGAAATCTGCAAACAGTCCTGTTCCCGTAGCAAAAATGTCCTCAATGCTGTCCTTCATCGAAGAAACAAGCTCGTTATGTGCTGTTTCAGCTAATATTTTGTGTTTATAGCCACCAGGACCCACTAACATGTCCAGCGGCATGAAATCGGGCTCTTTTGCTGCTGAATCGCCGATGTGCGTATGTGCATTGACGAAAGAGGGGATTACAATACCCGTCACATCCGCTTCTATCTTCTCTTCTCCAATTTCTTTTATTTTCCCACCTTCGATTACCGCATACCCCGTCCTATCCTCAAAGTCATCGCCATATACAATTGTTCCTGAAACGATTAGCTGGCTCTTCTGTTTCGGCATTCATTCATTCACTCATCCAATAAGAATAAGTTCCTTCGCTTTCCTGACGGCATCAACGGCGTCTTTACCGTATGCATCGGCACCGATTTCATCTGCATAATCTTCGCTGACCGCACCACCACCAACCATTACCTTTACCTCCAGACCTTCTTCCCTGAAATACTGTATGACCTCTGCCATGTATTCGCGTGTCGTCGTGAGTAATGCGGACATTGCAACAATGTCGGCTTCCGTTTCCGCAACCGTTTCTGCATATTTGCTCTTTTCTACCTCGGTTCCCA
>Ga0209986_10001105_pt1 | contig 26229 bp, 22 predicted proteins | sample BlataG_FD_183168 | JGI IMG/M metagenome (GOLD analysis project Ga0209986, IMG submission 183168) | Deep subsurface microbial communities from Black Sea to uncover new lineages of life (NeLLi) - Black_00105 metaG (SPAdes) (version 2) | ecosystem: Environmental > Aquatic > Marine > Oceanic >... | reverse complement strand
CGGCACCGTATTCAAGCGTTTCAAACGCCGTCCTCGCCTCTTCCGCATTCTGCACCCCCGCTATCACCTTCGCTTCCTTCTTTTGCAGTTCTGCAATTATATTCTCCAGCGGTATTATCTTCCAATCTTTTCCTATCACTATCACGTAATCACAGTAATCCGCAATATTCACTGCAAATTGCTCGTATTCCTTACCTCTTATCTCCACATACCCCGCACCAGCATTAACTTTACTGTCTGAAGTCCTATTCAACGCACCTAAGACACTCGACTCACCTATTTCCGTCGGAATAGACTTCGTTCCATCTCCTTCACTCCCCTTCCCATAAACGGCAACGTCTGCTTCTACTTTTTCTGTTGAGTCGTCGGATGCAAACGCAGCTATTTTTATGCGGCCTAACTCCTTCACCTTCTCGATGTCTGCTTCCTCAATAAGCACTCCGTCCACGCCTGATTCCAAACCAGCGGTAATCCGGGTCTTCTTCTCGTCCCACGTGCCTGCTTCATCATCCGCTTTTATCCATATCTCTCTTTTCTTTCCTTTCATTCTTCCACCTTTTCTTATTATAGGTTAACTTAATATATCTTCAGTAGAATTAAAGAGCAGATAAAAATATTTCTTTTTCTTAAGTGAAACATTTTATAAACTGGGTGCTTTTTTAAAAATGCCCTGCATCCCAATAATTGAAAGTGGTTAAAATGAAACGAGCTTTATTTATGACCGTAGGGACAGGAGTGGGATTAGATAAAGAGAAGAAGGAGAGAAGTCTGGCGCATGGTCTTTTAGCTTCTATTCTTCATTATAGCCCAGAGAAGATAGTATTCTTTGGTTCTGAAGCGAGCGAAGAAACAGTAGAGTCATTAAAAGGTCAATATTTGGAAGAGAAAGGAGAAGAATTGAATAAATGTGAGTTTGTTACAATTAACAATATAGACGATTTCGATGCGTGTTTTGATAAAATAAAAGAGAAGACAGAAGGGAGCGAGGGTTATGAAGTAATCATTGATTATACATCGGGAACAAAGACGATGACGATGAGTGCCGCAATATGCTCAATGTTATATCACAAGAGGCTGAGCCTTATTTCCGGTAAGAGAGGAGAGAATGGAATTGTAATTCCGGGAACGGAGAGGATTATAGAGCAGAGTCTGTATACAGCCTACGATAAAATCCTTCTTGACAGAATAAAGGATTTGTTCAATCTTTACAGGTTTGGAGAGGCTAAAGACGCTTTAAGGCAGATCGTCGTGCTGGAGAGAGAACAAAGAGAGGATTATGAAAGACTAATAGAAGGCTACGATTTATGGGACAGATTCAAACATAGGGCGGCTTATGATAGGATAAAGCTTGTTAAGGATGATAGAATATCATTGAACAAGGGTTTTTTAGGGAGATTAAATAAAGAGGATTTCAGAATAAAATTCGTTCTGGTTGATTTGATAAATAACGCAGGGCGGCGTGTTGAAGAAGAGAGGTTTGATGATGCCGTTGCCGTGCTATATAGGGCAATAGAGCTCATTCCACAGATAAAACTATTGGATTATGGATTGGATGATTTATCTGAGGAAAAATTTTCGGTAGATAACTTGAAGCAAAGAGATATTGACACAAGAGAATATGAGATATATGCAGATGAAAAAGGTAAATTAAAGCTTGGTTTGGAGAAGAAGTTCGAGCTTCTGAAAGATTTGGGCTGGATGGAAGCGGAAGATATGTATTTAGAAAATAAAAGACTGAGGGGTCTGCTGCAAAAAAGGAATAATTCAATTCGAGCGCATGGTTTGGAGCCAGTGGAAAAAGAGGTTGCGGAGGATTTGTATGAGAAGACAAAAGAGTGTGCAATGATTATAGTGCCGTACCTGGAGGAAGTGCTGGAAAATTCCAGATTTCCAAAATTATAAAATAATCACAAGGAGGTGAAAAGTATCGGTGAAGCTGGCTAAATACAGATTTGTCATTAAACCCCGAAGTGAACTCATTCTCCCCGCTTATAAAGGCTCCACTTTTCGAGGGGGCTTCGGTCATGCCTTCAAGCGTGCGGTGTGCGCAGATAGGGAAGGGGAATGTGCAAAATGCATGCTTCAGTCCAAATGCGTCTATTCTTATGTTTTTGAGACAAAACTTTTTTCGCAAAGTGAGCGATTAAAAAACACATACGTTCCACATCCTTTCGTTATCGAGCCACCATTAGAAGAAAGGCAACGCTATGGAATAGATGATAAGTTGTCTTTCCATCTCATACTCGTTGGTCGGGCGGTAGACTACATCCCATATTTTATCTTCGCCTTTGAAGAGCTGGGGCGAATAGGAATAGGAAAAAACAGAGGGAAATATAGGCTTGAGGAAGTAATTAGCATCAATAAAGATAGAAGAATACTTATCTACGATGGCAAGTCTCACATTAGAGATGAGTATGGTGTAATAGATTCCGTTAACTTAGTCTTGGAAGCGTTACAACTCGATTACCATCAGATTACTCTTCGCTTTATCACACCCACGAGGATAAAATACGGTGGAAAACTTACAAAAGTTATAGATTTTGAAGTCGTAATGAGAAATCTATTGAGGCGGCTATCCTGGCTGGCAGAGGTTCATTGTGAAGAGAAGTGGGATATGGACTGGAAAAGGCTTCTCAAGAGGGCAAAAGAGCGGGTTAATACCGTCCATTCTGATTTAAGGTGGCACGACTGGGAACGTTACTCGCAGAGGCAAGCAACAAAGCTGAAAATGGGTGGTTTCCTGGGCGAAATAACCTTTGAGGGTGATTTAACCGAGTTCCTACCATTCCTGAAACTTGGCGAATACCTACATATCGGCAAAGGAACTGTTTATGGTTTGGGGAAGTATGAAATTGACACAAGAAAATGATGCAGGATACAGGATACAAGATACAAGTCTATGGATGCGTATTGCACCTTTAATTTTTTTCTCGTGAAATAAACCCTTTCAGGGTTTTCAGGGACGTGGGCAGAGCCCACGATGTGTAATCTTGTGGTTACTAAAAATGCTCCGCAGATGGAGAATCAGGCGCTCTGGGAAAAGGTATGCAGTTATCAGAATATCAGGTTAGCCTGGAATAAAGTTAAAGAGAAAGAGGGTGGTCCAGGAGTTGACCGCATGACCGTGGAAGAGTTTGAGCAGAACCTGGAGGAGAATGTAAGCATCTTGCAAAATCAGCTTGAGAACGATGCTTACAAGCCTCTTCCTGTGTTGCGAATCTATATAAGCAAGGAAGATGGAACCAGGCGCTCCATTGGAATTCCTGTGGTCCGAGATAGAGTGGTGCAACAAGCTCTGCTCTCAGTCCTATCCCCACTCTTCGAAGGAGAATTTCTGGATTGTAGCTTTGCCTACCGCCCCGGCAGGTCGGCTTTAAATGCCATTGATAAGGTGGAAGCTTTAATTAAAGATGGGTTCAGATGGGTTCTTGATGGAGACATCGAGAACTTCTTTGATTCCATTGACCATAATTTACTGCTCAGCTTTGTCGCTGAAAGAGTTTCCGACGCCAAGGTTTTGGAGTTGATTAAGAAGTTTCTAAATGCAAGCGTTTTCGATAATATGAGCCTCCGTGAGGAATATTTTGGCATCACGCAGGGCAGCGTAATCTCGCCTCTTTTTGCCAATGTCTATTTACACCGCTTTGATCAGGAGATAACGACAAAGGGCTATCATCTTATCCGGTATGCTGATGACTTTGTTATCTTGGAAGATTCTCAAGAAAGAATCGGTAAGGCTTTAGCCGATACCGCTGCTACTTTGAAGGTGCTAAAACTTAACCTGAACGAGAAGAAGACAAAACTCATTCATGCCCGAGAGGGTTTTGTCTTCTTAGGCTATTACATTGATGCTAAAGGAAAAGGACCGAGTAAAAAAGCCATTGGAGCCATCAGCCAAAAGCTACATGAGATAGCCCAAGCGGGTAAAAGGCGAAATATCAGTGAGAGAATCGAGGATTTGAAGCAGAGCATAAGGGGTTGGAGCGGCTATTTCCATACCTGCCGCGGAATAGAACCAAAAAACTCCCTTGCTTTAATTGCCTTAATCGCGATAAGCCTGGAACTTGACGATGAGGAGAATGCCAGGAAACTGCTCGGTAAACGAAAAGATTTTACTATTGACCAGGCTGATATTTGGTATCGGTTGGGGCATCAGGCACAAACCTTAGGACTGAGAGAAGAAGCTCTGGATGATTTTTCTCAGGCATTATTCCTCGTTCCAGACCACTTCCAGGCAAAAGAGTCCCTGAAGCAGTTACAGTTGGTGGATGAGGATGTTTATGGCTCCATTGAAAGGTTGAAGAAGCTCATCCACTTCTGTCCTGATTTAGCTCAACCCTATCGGGACTTAGCTTTTTGCTATGCTGAACTTGGCGAATATGGTCTGGCTCAAGAATCATACCAAAAAGCCACGAGGTTGGAGCTGGACGTAAAACCGGAAGAGCAGCCCATAACTTCTCTTCCCAAATCAGCAGAGCCACCACAGCAGCTAATCTTTTCTGAGGATGATGTGTCCCTATTCTCCTCTCTGTTCCGAGGGAGAAGAGACTTTTTTGCCTGCCAATGGGTGGATGAGAAAGGAAGAAGAGGATTTTCTCCGGTAAATCGGTCCTTAAGTCAGGAAGAGATAAAAAAACACCTTAGCGGTAAAAAGACTTTAGGGTTATATCTACTGAATGATGAGGATCGTGTCTGTCTCTCGGTCATTGATATAGATATAGACCAAAAAGCACTTCTGGAATAAAAGAACGAACCGCAGGTGTCTCTTTCTCAATCGTGAAGGTAATCCTTTGCCAGACCAGATGATTGCACTCTCTCAGGTCAGTCATATTAATCAGCAGAAAGTAGAGGAAATCCTCTTAACCTATCGCGTTAAATCACGAGCTGCACAACTAAAGCGGAAGCAGGTGGAGTTCCCCTTAGTACAAAGTGTGCTCTCCGGCTGTAACGTGATAAATTATCTGGTGAACAAAGCAAAGGAAACGCATTATCTCAATAACTCCGAGCGTGTTACCCTGCTTTACACCTTTGGTCACTTAGGGCAAGAAGGGAAAGATTTCCTGCACAAGGTTATCAGCAACTGCATCAATTATGACTATGACTATACCGAGAAGAAAATTAAGAAGATGAAGTCCTTCCCCATCAGTTGTCCCAAGATAAGAGAGAAACACGAAGACATAGCCCTGGATTTAGGCTGCAATTGTGTTTTTAAGATTCCGTCCACAGGTTATCCCTCTCCTGTGCTCCATGCCCTTGGGCAACCAAAAACGTGGCCGCCACAATCTCTTACGGCTGGAAGCGCTGTCGCTCGAGAGGATACTGTTATTCCCGATGATATAAATGTGAAGTTAAAGAGCTATATAGAGTTAAGGAAGCAGTTAGTCGGGGTCGAGAAGAGCATACAACGCATCGAGGAGGATATGGGTTCTTATTTCGACAAGGCAGGAACTGATACGATAGTTACCGAATATGGAGTTCTTGAGAGGAGAAGAAAAGCCGGGAATAAATGTGAGTGGGTAATCAAACTCTGAATATGTCCACGTTATATCTGACGGAGCAAGGCTCGAAGCTGAGGAAGACGTCGCAGAGGCTTGTGGTAGAGAAAGGCGGCACCACCTTACTTGAGGTGCCTGCTTATGAGATAGACAGGGTTCTAATATTTGGAGCAGTGCAGCTCAGCACTCAGGCTATTGGATTTCTTCTGGATAGCGGCATTGAAGTGAGCTTCCTTTCCATAAATGGCAGGCTTAAAGGTAAGCTAACTCCTGTTCAGTCAATGAATGTCTTCCTGAGATTAGCTCAATATGACCGGTATAAGGATGATGAGTTCAAGGTAATGATAGCCAGAAGCATTATAGAGGCGAAACTGAAGAACCAGCGCACTCTTATCCTGCGTTACCAGAGGAATCACCCGGGAATAGATTTCGCATCTGAGCTGGACACAATTGACCATTCCCTCTCCTCCCTTGCGCCTAAGAAAACAATATCTTCCATTATGGGTCTGGAAGGAGCAAGCGCAGGGGCTTACTTCCGCTGCTATGCTAAGATGCTATCCGCGAATTTTGCTTTTGAGAAGCGGACCAGGCATCCTCCTTTAGACCCAACAAATGCTCTTTTAAGCCTGGGATATGTTCTTATTACCAATGAAATAGCTGCTTTAGTTGAGGCTGCGGGATTCGATCCGTTTATTGGCTTCATGCATGGTTTGAGATACGGCAGACAATCGCTACCCTTAGATTTAGTAGAAGAATTCCGCCATCCGGTAGTTGATGGGCTTGTTCAGACCTTGATAAATACGGGAAGCATTAACGAAGCGGATTTCCACAAGGAATGTAACGGCGCTGTTTTATTGAACAAGGATGCTTTGAAACGATTTCTCAGCCTTTATGAAGAGCGAATGGAAAAGCTTTTTAAGGTAAAAGACTCTTACACCAGCTATCGCAAGGTTTTCCGAAGGCAAGTGGAACATCTAGAGCATGCGGTGCTTAATAGAGAGCTATATCAACCTTTTTTGGTACGCTAAACGAACAGAGGTGAAAAATCCTAAGTCCTAATTTCTAAACCCTAAACTGTGGGGCTCTGCCCCACGACCCCGCAAGCCCTGTAAGGGCTTATTCAAAATTCTAAATCCAAATATCAAAACTTATTTCGTTGCTAAAAGAAAAAATAATTGTTTCTTTGGTAAAGCTTTCTTTTCTAAAGAAAGGTTTGTTTTGAGTTTCTTATTTCGGTCATTTGGATTTGTTTAGTATTTCGAATTTAGAGTTTAGTATTTATAAACCAACATACACTAATGGGAAATGGGATATGTAGTAATCTCTTACGACATTTCGGATGATAGAACGAGGCGTAAAGTAGCAAATGTGCTCGCGGACTACGGAAAGCGGGTGCAGTATAGCGTTTTTGAGTGCCGTCTTGATGCAAAAACACTCGAAAAGCTTATTGCCATGCTTAAGCCTTTCGCAAAAGGAAATGATAGCATAAGAGTGTATCAACTTTGTGACGCTTGTTTGAAGAAAGTGGTCCTGTTAGGGAGAGGCGAACTCACAGAAGTGGCTAAAATCCATTTTGTATAAATAAAATAAATAGAGAATCCTGGGAAAATCGAGATGTTTCTTGGTGAACTCCTTTTCACGCCCGGAGAGTGCCCCAATTGCTTGCGATAGTCTCCGAAAGTGTGTTGTATAGTCAAGGCTATCGCAACGCTACGCAGCGTAGAGAAAAGGGATAGCAGAAAAAGAATCATTTTACGCCGTTTTCGGTTTGGTACTATAATTGAAATTGTATCGAAAAAAAGGAGGTTATCGCAAATCGTTAATTTTCGAAAACTTTATATATATCTAAACGTTATCTAACGTAGTGAAATGAAAAATAGAAGTGGCAGATCGCCTCTTCTATCTCGGCTGATAGGACTGGAAAGGGAGGTGGAAAAGCAAGACCCGGCTAATAGGGGATTGAAACTAACAAATACACAACCAACTGGATGAGAACATTTATTTTCTCGTGGAAAAGCAAGACCCGGCTAATAGGGGATTGAAACTTTAAATTCTCGTTCAAAGCAGTTTGTAATTCAACTGTGGAAAAGCAAGACCCGGCTAATAGGGGATTGAAACTTTTTTTCTCCACTGCACCTCATATGAGGGCAGTCCCCTATAATCGTGGAAAAGCAAGACCCGGCTAATAGGGGATTGAAACATTTAATTCTCTTGTTGCCAAAAAGAGAAATGGTAAAACGTGGAAAAGCAAGACCCGGCTAATAGGGGATTGAAACGGGATATTTCAACTAACTTTCCCCATTCTTCTGCGAAACGTGGAAAAGCAAGACCCGGCTAATAGGGGATTGAAACAATCAGAAACCCCCTTCGGGGTTTCCGATACCTTCCCCGCTTTCCATGTTTTTTGCGAAGCAAAAATAATCCTTTCTTGGTAAAGCTTCTTTCTTTAGAAAGAAGGTTTATTGAAACATCAAACCTTTAGAAAAGGTTTAATCCAAAAAAAATCACAAGTGAAAAAGTTTACTAAAAGCAAAGTTACGAGGCGTATTGTTTTTCTTTTAGCACAGGTTTTCTTTTTGTAAATACTTTTACATTTTCATGTCATGGGCGCCCCTAAGTCATGGATGAAAGTTTCTTTTTAAGTAAGACGGTGCATAAGTTATAGTATGGAACAAATAGAACATAAAGAAGGAGTCATATCGAGAAAGTTGGTCTTGGAATTCCCCGAAGGAATATCGGAAAAAGACCTTGCAGATGAAGAGGTTAGACGAAAGTCAAAAGAAGGGGCGGTGTTTGAACTCCTGCGAAAGAAAAAAATATCGCAGGGAAAAGCTGCGGAACTCTTGGAAATAACCAGAAACGAACTCTTCGATTTAATGGCTAAATTTGAGATACCCGTGATAGATATGAGTGAAGAAGAGTTGAAAAAGGAACTCACCAGGAATTTAGGAATGAAAAGATGATTATTGCCAATTCAGGACCGATTATCTCTTTCGCCAGAGCAGATTATTTGTATCTCTTAAAAGAGACTGTCAAAGAACTAATAATCCCAAATGCGGTTTTTGAGGATATTGTGGTAAAAGGCAGAGGTAAACCGGGAGCAGAAGCAGTAAAAGAAGCAGTTTGGATAAAAAGGAAGGAAGCTAAAGATAAAAACAAGGTGGGGAAATTATCCGAAAGGTTAGGGGAAGGAGAAAGTGAAGCCATCGTCCTCGCTCAAGAACTCGAATCAATCCTTTTAATAGACGACTCAAAAGCGAGGAAAGAAGCAGAAAGTATTGGAGTTGAGTGCATAGGAACTTTAAGAATTTTGAAAGAGGCAAAAGAGATGGGCTTAATTGAAAGGGTGAAACCTGTTTTAGATAGGTTAAGAGATTCTGGGTTAAGAATAAAAAATGACCTTTACTTCCTGTTTTTGGAATCGGTGGGGGAGTGATCTTTTAGTTTACTCTTCGATGAGATGTTGCGATAGACACAGAAGTGTGAGAAAATAATTTTAATACTTTGCCATTTTGCTTCGCAAAAATGATTTCTTTAAAGGGGGAAAGACGGATGCTGATAAAGGATGTTATTCTTACGAAAAAAGTGGAGCGTATCTTGTCACCGCAAGGGAAAGCACAAAATCTGAGAAAGTGTTATATAAGAAGAAAGCGAAATGATATACAATGAAGAAAGTGAAGATAAAGACGGAAAAGGATTTAGAAAACCTGCCTGAGGATGAAGTCGTAGAGGTCGAATCATGTGCTATCGAATTCAAAGTGATTCTTTCACACAATAACTTTATTAAGGTGAGACAATGATTTATGTTTACCGTTATCTATAATCGGGGGATAATATGAATAAGGGTGGTTTTGAAATTCGGGCGCCGCCTTTCAGTGCGGGCGCGGAGCTAAAAGGCGCTGAGTTCTGCGAGGGTGGGATTCGCGCGCCGTTACTGCGCGGCGCACTCAGGTTCTGGTTCATGGCGAAGAGGGAGAAAGACATAGCAACTGGTCGAGCTGGAGGTGAAAGTTATGGGTACTAAACAAGTTCTCGCTTTACTCGAAGTAGATAAAATACAAAGCTATATCTTTGCTACTAACAAATTAAAAGAGATACGAGGAGCAAGCTATCTGCTTTCTGAGATAAATGAGACAACGACTGAAAAAGTTCTCAAATCTTATCCTACTGCAAGGCAAAAGATTATTAGCACTGGTGGTGTCACTAAGGTCATTTTTGATGACGAAAAAGAAGCGCATAACTTCCTTAAACAAATGGAAGGAATCTACCAAAGAAAGCTAATAACTGCTTCTGTCACCACTCATGTTGAACCGATAAAACATGATTTCCACTCCGCAATTGGGAAAGGCGAGTCAGCGATTAGACAAAAGAAGGAAGACAAAGATTACTTCTTTCAGGTAAATACCTCAGGTTATTATAAAATTTGCTCTCTTTGCGGACAATATCCTGCAAAGGAAAGAGAATCACCCCCAGAAGGAATACTCTGGCTTTGCGCTTCTTGTAAGCAAAAAAGGACCTGTAGTCGTTGGCTCCGTATTCACGATAGTATTGCCAATACGATAAAAGAGAGTCGTCCAAAGGTCAATGAAGTTAAATTCCCCGAACAATTTGAACAATTTGAAAAGATAGGAAAAGAATCACGAATAGAAGGTTATATGGGATATGTTGTTGCGGACGGCAATCGTATGGGAGAAAAAATTAAATTACATGAGGTTAGTTCTACTGCTGATCGTTATCACGACTTTTCTGAAAAGGTTAAAGAATGTACAGATGAAGCATTGGTAGAAGCCATTATTGAGTCAGTTCCAAAAACCTTCGACAAAAGGGATAACTCCGTTTTTCTGCCTGTATTGGTGCTCATTTTAGGTGGTGATGATATGACATTAGTCACCACGGCAGAGTCTGCATTACCCCTTGCCGCAAAATTCTCACAAAAGTTTCAACAAAAGACAAAAGAAAAAGGCATCCCGGAAATTTCGATGTCGGTCGGTGTGGTCATATCTAAAATTGCCTTCCCTATATTCTCTTATGCAAAACTTGGGGAGGAACTCCTCAAGTCTGCTAAAAGATTAAGCCGTGAGATGCGTAAGGGCGGAAAGGAAGTGGGTGCAATTGATTTTATGGTGGTGACTTCGCCCTCTACACAATCCCTGGAAGAGGTAAGAAAAGACTCTTTTTACTATGAGAAAAAAGATACCAGCGAAAGGTTTTGGTTGACAGCTCGCCCATATACAACTACTGAGTCTGACTATGATTTTAATTTAGAGAAAATGCTAAATTTCACCCGACAATTTAAAAATAGTGATTTCCCCCGTACCAGACTTAAAGCGATGGAGAGATACCTGCGGATGGGTAAAGGGAATAGCATACTTGAATTTTGCACTATGAGATTAAGGCTTAAAGAAACTAAAGAAACTAAAGAAACTCACTATGGGCTATTAAATGAATTCATTAGCACCTTTAAACTACACGAACAAATGCCCTGGCGTATTGAAAAAGATAATGCGGGTGAATACTTTCTTACTAATTTTCTTGATTTAGTGGAGATTTATGAATTTGTCCAAGGAGGGAAGCAGTGATGCAGGTTAGATACAGGATTATATTTGAAACGGAATATCATATTGGCAGTGGTTTTGCCAGACCTGGTATAGTTGATAATACTATTATCAGGGATAATAAAGGCAGGCTTTATATTCCAGGGCATACCATAAAGGGAATTATCCGTGATTCCGCAGAGGAACTTTTAGCACACTGGCGTAGTAAATTGAATATATGTGATGGAACTTTTGAACCCGGTAAAAAGCTGTGTGGCGTGAACTGTAATCTAAACAGCCCCTGTTTATTTTGTCGTCTCTTTGGCTCTGTATATACTTCGTGCTATTTCAACTTCGCACCTGCTGTGTTTGAAAAAGAATTTGAAGCACTTCTTGGCTGTGATTTAGGTGAAGGCTATGTCTCGCCGGGGGAATATCTTATACCAGACCAGGTTCGAACGAGCGCTCATAACAAGATTAACCGTGCCACAGGAAGGGTTGAGAAGGATCTTCTCTTTTCCTATGAATTGGGAGCAAACACTGTCCCGCTTGAGGGGACGATAGAGCGTGTAAATCCCGAAAGAGAGGAAGAAGCCGAACTTGTAGTTTTAATTTCCGCACTGAGATTTATAAAGAGGATAGGAGGGAGACGAAGGAAAGGCTGGGGAAGGTGCGAAGTTCAGATTGTTGAACCTTCTGACTGGGAAGAGCGAATAAATAATTTAAAGGAGCTATTAGAAAATGGTAAGATTGGAGCTAACGATAGAAGTTGAAGAGCCTCTAATTTTGGCAAATAAACACGCAGCAGGTAACATAGTTCATACCCTTGATTATATCTCGGGTACTGCACTTCGTGGAGCATTCGCGGCAAGGTATCTCTCACTAAAAGGATTATCACAGAAGGATGAATTCACACAATTCTTTTGTTCCAATGAAGTTAGATTTGGAAACCTTTATCCTGAATCTGAATCTGAAGGAGATTTTGTATTTCCTCTTCCTATTTCTGCAAAGACGTGTAAGGGATACAAAGGATTTAAAAAGGACGACCCATCAAAAGAAATCCATGGTGTTTCTGACTATTTACTTCAGGAGATACCGGAATCTTGCGCAGCCAAGTCAGATCTCTTAGGGGGACGAATAGTCTTCTGTAAAGCCCCATTGGAAACCTACCCCTGTTTTTATGAATTCCGCCCTGGTAATTACCGCGACTGTAAGAAAGTGGAAGTGGGTAAGCGCTTCTCAGTTCACAGTGAAATAGATGATAAATACAAGCGTTCTAAGGAAGGGATACTTTATACGCTGGAACATATCAATGAAGAAGAAAAATTCGTTGGCAATATATTCTTCTCGCAAGAAAGTCTTTATGAATCGTTTGATAAATTATTCTTCAGCAGTAGGACTCCTATTTCATTTATTAAAATTGGTCAGGCACGCAGTCGAGGGATGGGAAAAGTAATTGTTACCAACTCTACACGTGGGGATTCACCGTTTTTTGCAATGTCAAAGGGTACAGTCGAGGAAAGAATAAAAGCTTTTAATGACGGAAAACTGGACACCAATGAGATACAGTTTTCACTCACTCTCTTCTCTGATGCAATTATCTGCGATAAATTCTTGCGCTATTTGACAACTATACCGGAATGGCTTGTAGAAGAAGAGCTTAACATATCTTCGAGCAAAATAGAAAAAATCAAAGCATTTACTGCTTACAGAATGCTCAGTGGATGGAATGCCGCCCTTGGTCTTCCGAAAGAAAATGAAATAGTAATTAACAAGGGCTCTTCTTTCCTCTATACATTTAAAGGTAGTGGTGAAGAGGAAAATCGAAATTTAATTCGAGCACTTGAAGAGCTTGAGAACAGAGGGATTGGCTTCAGGCGTAATGAGGGGTTTGGAGAGATAATCGTTTGTGACCCTGTTCATTTGTATTTACGAGAACTGGAGGAAACCCGATGAATAAGGAATATATTTATACAACAGTTCTTAAGAAACAAGCGTTAGAAACTATTTTTAGCGAGGTAGAAGATTTTATGAATAAGCATAGAGAGAATTTAAGGTCTATCACACCGGCTCAATGGAATGCTCTGCGATCCTTTTGTCTGAGAAAAAATAATATCGGGCAGATCAAGGAATATCTGAAAAGAAAGATGGAGCGACGGGGCAATCCCTGGTATGGCTCATCAGCCAGGAAGGTGGCGGACTCGCTTATCAGTAAATTTGAACTGATAGAAAAAGAAGGATTAAAAGAAGCCGAGGACAAGGCTTTAATAACCCTGGATGCCGCAAATAAAAAATGTTTTAAACAGAATTGGGTTTCCCCTGAACTCTCTCCTAATATTCTTTATAAGCTTAAATTGCAGCAGATTCAAACTTTCGTAAGTGTATTGGTGAAGGAAATAAATTTGAAGGAGGGAAAATGAAAAGATACGTGTTCAAGGGTAAACTTATTCTTTGTAAGAGTCTCCACATAGGTAGCGGTGAATACTCCATCAGGACCGATGCAGCAGTAGTGAGAAGAAGAGATGGCTCTTTTTATATCCCTGGTACGACTGTTGGAGGTGTTTTCCGAAGCGTTGTCGAGTCTCTTGCCCACTACATCGAGGGTCTATCTACGTGTGCCTTTGGGAAAAGTTGTTTTGACCAGAAGAAAAAGCCGGGGGAAGAATGCAGCACTTGCGCTCTTTTTGGGTTTGGTAGTAATGCGTCAAAGATAACCGTTGAGGATTCCGCACTATTAAATGGTATCACGGATATCGAGGATATCGAGGAAGTTCGTGATGGAGTTGGAATACACCGGAAGGCTGAAGCATCACGGGAGAAGGTAAAATTCGATTACGAGATTATCCCCGCGGGGTCACAGTTTGGATTTGAGATCTCGGTTGAGAATCTAACATCTCAGGATAAATGGCTTGTGGCTCTTGGACTCAACGAGTTTGCTTCAGGATTTTGTAGTTTAGGAGGGAGAACCACAACCGGATTGGGGAACTTCAAACTCGACCTGGAAGAGGCGTATGAAATAGACTTAAATAATCTGGAAACCCTCGTTCAACTTCTGAAAACTAATACACCTGATTCTGCCTGGGAACGGACCCCGCATGACTTGATTAACAGTTGGTATAAGGATTTAAATATAGATGTGGATAAAATAAGAGAGAGAAAAGAGCAATGGAAAATTCCCAATTTCTGCTCCATTAAGCTCAAACTGAGTATAGCAGAAGCACTTCTGGTCAAAAGTGGAGACCCCTCACTTCCAGGGCCTGAAGAATACGATGCTCGATTTGTCTCTACTACGAGGATAAGAGAGGATGGCAGTCACGAAGAAGTGCAGTTTCTACCAGGTAGTTCACTCAAGGGTATTTTCCGGAGCCGGTGCGAGAAGATAATTCGAACTTTGGGTGTCATGGCATGTGACCCTCAAGAAGATTCAGATGGCGAAGTTATTTCCTGTGCCAAACAATTCAAAGATTTGGAGAAAGAATTGGAGAAAGAAAGAGGGGTTAAGCTTCAACCCGATAAAATATATAAAGATTCCTGTCTTGTTTGCAAGCTATTTGGTTCATCTTATATGAAAGGAAGGATTAAGGTGATGGAAGCTTATCCATCGGGGAGGATACAACTCAAAAAGGTAGATAATGTGGCGATTGATCGCTTCACCGGTGGAGCTGTTGAAGGGAAAAAATTCGACGCACAAATTGCAATCGCTGGTAATTTCGATTGTGAAATTCAATTGAACAATTTTGAGTGCTGGCAACTTGGGCTTCTTGCTCATCTCTTTAAAGACCTCTACTTAGAAGACTTGCGCATTGGCTACGGAAGGCATAAAGGTTATGGTAAAGTAAAAGGAGTAATAGAAGAGGTAACATTCCTCTGCTTTCCTGAAACCGCGATATATAAGCTGTTGGCTGATAATGGCTTTAACGGAAACGAAAATATTCCTATGGTAAAATTCCAGTTCAAAGACTTATTAGATGGCAATGGCAAGTATAAAAGAGATGAACAAATGAGGAAGACTATTGAAAAGCTGGCAGAAGAATTCAAAAATGTAGTGGAGGTGTCAAAGAATGGATAAATTAAAGATATACTCAGGTAAGACATCCACAGTTTCCTTGCCAGATATAATTAAAGAAATGATTGGCGGTGGGATTTCCTTTAATTATTTGATTTTTGACCCAATGATAGTCAAGCGATATAATGAGACTTTTTTCAAAAGATTTCATATCAATGAGATGGCTATATATAATCTGCCTGAGTCATACTCAGGGCGTGTATTTGGTGAAGATACAGAAATTCGATGGCGGCGAGATGGGAACGAGTTCGTTGTAGTGATAATAAGTGAGAGAGAAAAGATTTCCCCTGACAGCAAGTTTATCAGTTTGGAAGATATTGAAGGCATCAGCGAGTATGCAGCTAAATCTAACGCTTATTTCCTGTGGGGAGAACACCTGCAAGATAGAAAAGGGAAATGGTACGAGGGCAGAATACCCCGCATCTTAGAATATCCCGTGGATGGAACGCCAGAGCATGTAAAACTTAAGGTTGTTGAATATCAGAAAGGAGGGTTTACCCAATTTATCCGTTTTGTCAAACTGGAGGGTGAAAAATGAGCTTTGTAAATCCATATAATTTCGTTCGTCCGGGCAAAGCAGCAAAAAGGGAGCCACCGGTATGGCATCACAAATTTGAGGGACATTCCGGAAAAATAGTCTGCACCCTAAAAACCCGGACCCCCATTTTTATACCGGATTCAGAGATTGAAGAAAAAGAAGTCGGGAAAGGCAAATATCACAAAATAATGAAATTTTATCGTGTTAATGGTGAACTTCGTCTTCCTTCTACTTCACTGAAGGGGATGACAAGGTCAGTAGCTGAAGCGGCGTCTAATTCCTGCTTTTCACAGTTTGAAGAGGGAAGGTTGGATTACAGGACCACAAGAATTGAATTAATCGCGGGGAAAGTTCTCTCGCTTCCTACTAAAGAGCGTTTAGGAGAAATTCAAGGTATGGATCGTGCATGGATTGCTATATCACCTCATCAAATTCAGGCAACTAATGGAAGAGGGGTGTCCATTGCTTCAATTCCTCCCGGTAAAAAGAATGGTGATGAAATATATATTAAAATCCAGCCAATCCCGGGTTATATTAGTAGCAGAAAAATGAAAAATGGCAGAAGAAAGCCAATACGAGTACCTTTTAATATAGTCACTCATGTTTCTGATACTCAAGGATCGGGTTTTAAAAAAGGTATATTGAAAATAACAGAAAAAACAATTTCAAATAAGAAACGAGAAAGGGTGTTTTTTGGTAACAAAAAAGTATTCAAATTTAATTCGAAAGAAAAAGAGAATTATGACTATATACTAAAAAATCAAATAGAAAGAGCACGAAGAGAAGAAAAAGTTCTTCCTCGTCAATCTGACGAGCTTTCAGTTGGTGATTTGATTTATTTTGTGGATGAAGGCAGAGATGCTCAAGGTAATTTAGGAGCAAAACATCTTTCTCGTGTAGAAATCCCACGCATTCGTTACCATGAAGGGCGCGGTGATCTTCTCTCTGTTGATTATCATCCATGTTCTGACATACGGAGTCTTTGTCCTGCATGTAGAATCTTCGGAACAGTTATTGAGAATCCGCCTGCTGAAGAGACTGAGTTCAAGGCTTTTGCCGGCAATATAAGATTCTCTGAGGGAAAACTTTTGCCAAATCAAACTGTCAATACTCGCTCAGGCATTTTAAGAATACTTTCCTCACCCAAGCCCACCTCTTTCAACTTCTATTTGAAGGACCCTAAAAATCCTGAACAGGTGAGAAATTATGACGGGCAAGCTATCATCACCGAGAAAGGCAAAATTAATTCTTCCGATGTTGGGAAAGTTGTATTAAGAGGACGGAAGTTCTACTGGCATCAGCCATTTGACGAATCTCTCAAAAAGTATTTTACCACAGAAAAGGAGTTGAAAGCTGAAAAACAGGGATTGCATCTCACAAGCACGGTTGAATTGCTCCAGCCCTCAGTGGAATTCGAGTTCGCTATTGAATTTGAAAATCTAAAACCAGAAGAAATAGGCATCTTGCTCTGGTCGCTGGAATTGGAAGTGGGAATGGCTCATAAACTGGGAAGGGGAAAACCATTAGGATTGGGAAGCGTTGAGATAAACATAAAAGAGTTTCAGATTATTAATAGGCTGAAAAGATACCAGGAAATATTTTCTGATGGAGTGGAGGACGGAAATAAGAAGGAATCTATATCTGCCTTTAAACACTGGCTGGAAAAATGGAATGACAATAAGCCCTTCGATGAGATAGTCAACATAAAAGGCTTGAAGTCAATCATGAACCTTAAGAACCCTCCTGATGATGCAGTTCATTATCCACGAGGTGGATATCAATGGTTTATGTATCGTAAGAACGAGCCACTTCTCAATATATCTGATGTAGAAAGAGGAAAGAAACAGACGAGATAAGAGGGAGAAGACTATGGAAAAACCAAATCTTATTATTTTTACTGTTGGGACATCCCTGCTGATGGGGAATAAAGAGGCGTATGAAGAAAAAAGCGGAAGCGTTAAACGGGAACTGATATCGCTTACGGTAAATGAAGAATCGATTAAGGGGGGACTTGATATAAAAAAGAGTCCCTATGGTCAGTTTTTCGACATTCTATTAAGTGTGAATCCAAACAAACAGATCAACAAAAGAGGCCCCGGATATGATGCTGAAACCGATGCTGACGACTTACCTGCTGAGCTAAGTAGCCTTTACCTTTTTTATTTCCCACCTAAAAAGAGCGACAAGGCAGAAATAATACATATACCTGACTCAATCCCTCATAAAGAACCGAAAGATAAAGTCGCACTCCTATATTCCCCGGCGGATAACGAAAGTATTTTCTGTGCATACTGCATCATGAAATACCTTAAAGAGAAATTTTCTGGAATGATAGATTGCGAAAGTATAAGAATAGAAGGGCTTGACCCTAAAGACAAAGAGAAATTTGAGAGGGAAGGGGTGCGGGAATTATTAGGTGAAATATCCAAATTAATAAACAAATATAAAGACTCACACAATATAATTCTAAATGTAACCGGAGGGTATAAAGGAGCTGTTCCTTATATTACCCTGTTCGGGATGTGCCAGGAAGGAATAGAAGTCATTTACCTTTTTGAGGAATCAAAGGCAAACATCACGCTTCCAAAGATGCCTGTTGCCTTTGACATCTTCACATGGCGAAACTATCGCGGGTTTATAAAAACCATCCCACATCTCAAAGCCGACGTCGCTGAAGTGTTCCTTGATAATATATTACCAAAGCAAATAAGCGGATTGTTTGAAGAGGTAGAGGATGAATACCAGCTTACTAAATTGGGAGAGATATTAGGAGGGCGATACGATGACGAGAAAGAGGGCGAACTCACGCCATACGGACGTGGTTACCTTCTTGTAGATAAAATCCAAGATGACGACCAGAAAACGAATAAACGGATAGCATTACGAGACTGCATTGACCGCTGGCAGTACCTGTGGCTGGGTGACCTGATACCGGAAACCGTTGAACACGCCAGAGGGCATACACAGCGCGTTTTAGAACTTGCAGCGCAGATACTGTATCCGATTTTAGATAAAGATGCAAATTTCTTTGGCGATAAAGACCAGACAGACAATAATCTCCTCACACTTATAAGCGCCATCTGGCTTCATGACCTTGGGCATTCAGGAAATTATATTGCGGGGTCGAAGGATGAAAAGCGAAAAGAGTACGAATTAAAGGGATTCCCATCGCTTATCCGGAAACTCCATCACGTGCTCAGTTGGAATCTTATAGACAAGGATAAAGAGGATATATTCAAGTCGAGAGACAATAATGATGAATGGGTTAGGGATACTACGATTTTCAGCGAAAATTTAATCGGGGCTATCCGACTGATTTGTTGCTATCACCGCGGTAAGATGCCTGTTTCTCAAGATGATAACAAGGACGGCTATGTTGGCATAGGTGTAAAGAAGTCGTTAGAAGAGCTTCAATCGGATTTGGTAGATGTCCGCCTAATGGGTGCTTTGCTCAGAGTTGCTGATGCGGGTGATGTCCAGGAAGAGAGGACGATAAGCGAAAATTACAAAGCCATGCGGTTCCTCCAGATTGATAGAGAGAAAGAAACGTTGAAAAAGGAAGAACAGAAATACCGTGAAAAAGTAGAAGAGTCTAAATTGCCCGAATATCTCAAATATTTAAAAGAAACTTCCAGGAAATATTTTGACGGAGAGAATCTTGAACTGGATGACAAATACAATGGGATTACAAAAATACGAGAGGACACGAAGAAGATGAACGAACTGAAAAGAATAAAGAAAGAGAGCCCTGATTATTGTAACGATGCGCTTCTCGATTATCTGGTTGATAATTGTGTTCAAAAGTATATCCAAGGAGAGGATTTAAAAAATATTGATGCCAAGGATAGGATAATTCTCCGCAACTGGCTCACTACTCTTGACCAATACGTATTCAAAAAGAGTCCGGGTCCGCATTTTGAGAAACACGCCGGAATAAGTGCGGTTATGTATCTTCCGGTTAAACCAGATGAGAAAAACGATAATAACGAATACCATTACAACGTGCGGGCAGTCCATAAAAAAGACAAGGATGAAGAAAAGACGAAGAAACTTAAAGAAAATGCAGAAGTGGTCTTAAAGGATATTTTCTGTGAGTACAAGAAGGTGGAGAATATATTGAATGCGCATCGTATTTATTTCGATTCCTATGAAAGGATGGAAGAAGGAGAAAACGGAGAAATAAAACCTGTTCAGTTTAACGAAAAGGACTGTTAAAGAGCAACTAAAAAATGGAAATTACCCCTACAACTTCCTTCGTCCCCACGACATCAAACAACAAATAAGGTAAAGAATAGGTTTAAATACATGCAACTCAAATAATTACCACATGCAAATATCATGGAATAAGGAAGCTTGTCTCTTTTGACTCCGATTTCGAGAGCGTGGAGTTCATTGAAATCCTCGATTAAAAGTCAATTACGAATTTTGCTGGCTCTTAATTCGCAATTTTTAATCGATTTTTCCTCATCTCAGTGCTCTCTGCGATCTCGGCGGTAAAACAAATACTTGTAAAGAAAATGGGGAAAATGGAGATGTTTTGTGATGAAGTTGCTTTTACCCACGGAGAGTGCCTGGATTCTTGGCGATAGCCTCCGAAAGTGTGTTATATAGTCAAGGCTATCGCAAAGCTACGCAGTGTGGTAAGAGGTCTAAAAGCAAAAATATCCGCTTTTTACTATTTTCGTGTTTTTCTGTATGCCTAAACTTATGGTGATAAGAAGGAGGTTATCGCAAATCGTTAATTTTCGAAATCTTTTTATATGCCTAAAATTCATTTAATGTGATGAAATGAAAAATAGAAAGCGCAAATCGCCTCTTCTATCTCGGTGGAGAGGGCTTGGATGGGGGGTGTGTGAAAAGTAGACCCGACTAATAGGGGATTGAAACATCTTCTTTCTTGTCCCATTTTTACCTCCTTTTTGTTCCGTGTGAAAAGTAGACCCGACTAATAGGGGATTGAAACACAAGATACGAACCATCAACTTTACTGGCAATACATTTAGGTGTGAAAAGTAGACCCGACTAATAGGGGATTGAAACATCTTCATAAAGCTCTTCGGCAGTCATATCTTGCCTTTCCTGTGTGAAAAGTAGACCCGACTAATAGGGGATTGAAACATTATATAGCGAAACAGATCGTCAAAAGATATCTGGTTCGTGTGAAAAGTAGACCCGACTAATAGGGGATTGAAACAACACTATTCCTATTCCTATCCATATCATTTCTTTCGTGTGAAAAGTAGACCCGACTAATAGGGGATTGAAACAGAACAAAGAATTACCATTACATCGGGTTTACTATCCCGTGTGAAAAGTAGACCCGACTAATAGGGGATTGAAACCCCTATAATACATAGGGAATCCTTGCATCTTTCGCAGAAGGGGGTGTGAAAAGTAGACCCGACTAATAGGGGATTGAAACAATCTTAATTTCGTCTGCCATTGTCTCTGCTATCTCGCCTGTGTGAAAAGTAGACCCGACTAATAGGGGATTGAAACAATCAGAAACCCCCTTCGGGGTTTCCGATACCTTCCCCGCTTTATAAGAGAAGCAAAAGGTTTGATCTTTGGCGAGGATTACTAAAACTCTTTAAGTGGTTTTTGCGAAGCAAAAATAATCCTTTCTTGGCAAAGCTTCTTTAGAAAGAAGGTTTTTTGAGAGAAAAGACAAAGGTTTGGGTTACAATCAAACCGAAACTGAATCTCAGAGATTTTGTCATGGCAAAATTGCCAGAGGAGAAAATAAGAGAACTTGAGGAGAGGTTCGAAAGTGAAGATATTTATTTCCAAACGATGCCTTGATTGCTACCACATGCAAATATCATGGAATAAGGAAGCTTGTCTCTTTTGACTCCGATTTCGAGAGCGTGGAGTTCATTGAAATCCTCGATTAAAAGTCAATTACGAATTTTGCTGGCTCTTAATTCGCAATTTTTAATCGATTTTTCCTCATCTCAGTGCTCTCTGCGATCTCGGCGGTAAAACAAATACTTGTAAAGAAAATGGGGAAAATGGAGATGTTTTGTGATGAAGTTGCTTTTACCCACGGAGAGTGCCTGGATTCTTGGCGATAGCCTCCGAAAGTGTGTTATATAGTCAAGGCTATCGCAAAGCTACGCAGTGTGGTAAGAGGTCTAAAAGCAAAAATATCCGCTTTTTACTATTTTCGTGTTTTTCTGTATGCCTAAACTTATGGTGATAAGAAGGAGGTTATCGCAAATCGTTAATTTTCGAAATCTTTTTATATGCCTAAAATTCATTTAATGTGATGAAATGGAAAATAGAAAGCGCAAATCGCCTCTTCTATCTCGGTGGAGAGGGCTTGGATGGGGGGTGTGTGAAAAGTAGACCCGACTAATAGGGGATTGAAACATTTCACCTAGGACTTCCAGGAGACTGTCTTGTTGCCCGTGTGAAAAGTAGACCCGACTAATAGGGGATTGAAACATCGTGGTTCACAGTTTCCTGAAACCACGCGCCTTCGCCGTGTGAAAAGTAGACCCGACTAATAGGGGATTGAAACAGGTATCCCACTTGCTTTTTTCCTTAGTAGAAGCCACCCTGGTGTGAAAAGTAGACCCGACTAATAGGGGATTGAAACAATCAGAAACCCCCTTCGGGGTTTCCGATACCTTCCCCGCTTAAAGAATGGTTTTATGAAAAACGATTGTTAATTAAACTTTTTTTTTTGCGTAGCAAAAATAATCTTGTTTCTTTGGTCAAGCTTTCTTTTCTGCGAAGCATTTTGATCAAACTTTCTTAAAGTTTGAAAGAAAGGTTGTTGGTAAAGCTTTTCTTTCTAAGAAAAAGTTTCTTGTGAAAATCTGTGTAATCTCGTGGTTATAAAAAAAAGAAACGGGAAAGAGAAAACAAAAATTTGCCGCCACGTCTCCAGGCGGCAATTACTTCTGATAGGAAGCGACAAGAACAATTCCTTCGCTTTTTGCCACTTCTGTCGCGGATGGATGAACAAGGAAGCCGAACATCAGTTTAAACACTGCGTCCTTAAATGTTAGTTTTGATAATCCCATAACCCAAATTGTCGCTTAATTTCCCCACTGCGACCCTGCGCCAGCTCTTCTACCACATCGCGCAACGCGTTAAAGTCTTCTCTTGTTACCTTTATCTCCTTCACTCGCTCATCTACAATCGTTACAATCGTTTTATACACTTCCGCTGTGACCCCGGCTTCGGCGCTCATTTTTTCACTTCTGCTTCTTTTAAAATCCTGATTATCCGCGTTCATCCGCGTCCGATTATCAAAATTTATTCTTTCTTGTAAACCCCCTTCACATTTTCATCGTCCATGAACCACTCCGGATATGCGAATATCCTGCCAACGTCTTCTTTTAAATCCGTTGTCTTTGCAAGCGTCCCATCTTCATATTCATCATTGCGATACCTGTACTCCTTAATATCTTCTAAATGAAGCCCGAGCCGGAAATCAACGAATACGTATTCCCCTCTGTCAAATGTTTCTGTGATGATACGCTCCTTTGTCCACCCCGTAAACGCTTTTTCATGTTTGCCTAATGTAGCCTCGTTATCTTTGTGACACAAGATGAATAACTCCTTTGACGGTGCCTCTTTTTCCTCTTTCTCCTTCGCAACTATTCCAACTCTAATTGATATGTCATCTGCCTGCTCTATGCGATTTTTTATTAATTTCTCTACCGCATCATCTTTAATATTGAAGGTTTTTATAAAATCAGGTACAGATTCAACGTTCGCTACATTTATTCCCTTTTCTACCATTGTAAGATCGTTTGCTTTTTCTTCGGGTATTCCCAATTTCACCACCCTGTCCCCTCCTTCCTCTGACAACTTTTCATACATCTTCTCCAATTCAAGTTCAAGTTTTCTTATGTGCGTCGTTACCTCTGATACACCATCTTCCTCATGTCCGATTTCCACCCTCAAGGACTTACACAAATTTGAATCAATATGAGACTTGAGCAGCTTCAATTTATCTAATATGTCTTTCTTCTCACTCAGTTCATTTAATGTTTTATTATGCTTTCCTTTCTCGTTATTAAGCATTCTTCTCAAGATTGGATGTAGTTTTTCCGACATCCATGATGAAATTGTTTTTTCTATATCTCTTATCCTGTCCTCCAGCATATCAACGATTTTTTCATACTTGTCTCCTATGCTCAATCCCTCCGAAGTTTCAATCTTATCCTTTGCCCACTCTTCTCTTTCAAGTTCATCCCAGACGTCTCCTACCGCATCTTCAAAATCCGTTTGCGCTTTTGTCGCCTTCTTATTAAATTCATTTTGTAATTTCCCAATGAAATAACTCAGACCCCTTAATTTATGGTTGTTGAGAATTGCTTTGCATTTATCTTCCAAAAATCCCTCGTTTAATTCTCCTATGGATGAATTAACCACTAAGTCAAGCTCACCCTTTAATTTTTTCTTGATTTCTTCATCCACTGTTTTTCCAAGTCTATCATTCTCCTTCGCTACCCTCTTAATTTCTTCAATCGGCACAAGCAATTCGCTCTCGCCAAATGCAATAAACGGACTTTTCACATCTCTCCAAAGGTTCTCTAATCCTTCTGGATAGTTTGGTAGCGCATACATCATATTGGCTATTATCTTATTGCTGCTTGTTAGATACTCGTCCACTGCCTCTGCTTCTTCATCTTTTAATCTCCCCACCATATCTTCATCTATGCCAAATAGGAAGTATCTATTGAAAGGTCTCTCCATTATCTCTATTTCAGGATTCAAACCATACGGATTGAATTGCGTAAGTGTAATATTTTTCGCATTTGCCAGTAACTCTAATTCTCTGAGTGCCGAGTATGAATTGGCAAGATATCTCTTGTCAAAGTTTGCATGTGTGATGTCCTTTATATTTGTAGCCGATGGAAGGACACCCACACAGAATATATAAGGCTTTATATCTTTATCTTCCAGGATTTCTTTAGCCAATTTATGCACGTTCACCACAAGTGATGGGAATGCCCCGCTACCTGTTCCTCCTCCTAACGTATGAACTAACCAAATCATTATTTGAGCTTTCTTTTCCCCTCGCTCCTTCTTCCATTTCTCTTTTAAATCCTTTAGTGAGGCATCAACTGCCTCACCTACCTTAGACATGTTCAAATCGAATAAGAAACGACCATAGACTCTGTCCCGTAATGCTCCCACTCCTTTTCTTCCCGCACCTTCGTAAAGATACTGGCACTTCGATATCATGTCCCCAACATCAAATTCCTTTTCTGTTATCTCCACCGGAATGATGTTATAGCCACTTTTAATCCGGTCCTGCAAGTCCTTCTTGCTCGAGTCTATTGCGATAAATCTGTAATCTCCTTCCTCTCCTTTATCCTTCACAAACTCTGCTAAGGTCTGCACAACCCTTATTCCTCCCATCCCTACTCCTACCACGAGCGTTGGCACAGTCATTTACATAACACCTCCTTTTTTTACTCCTCTTTCTTTCCCTTCTTTTCCTCTGTTACTTGATTTTTATTGATTTTATATCTCTTTCAATCTTTCTTTTCAGCGATTCCATTTCAGTAGGATTGTCTTTAGCCAGCTCAAGCTTTTTGGATATGTCTTCTAGGTTTTTATGCCAATTTCGCTTAATCTCATCTTTCTCCTTTTCTTTCTTTCCCTTCCCCCACCACTGTATAAATAATGAGACACCAGCAATTATGACAAGTATTAATCCCACATAAAACATCCACTTCGCGGAGCTCGCTCTTTTTTCCGCATCCTCGTATCTGAACCAAACGGATTTCTCAATATTCGCTTTTACCTTTTCCTCCTCGTCAAGCCGCTGCCCCAACTGCGTATAACTTATCCTCACATCCGCAACTTTTATCTCCTTCTCCTTCATCGTCTTCGGATACGCGTTGAACATCAACGTTATTGACTCCCCTCTTTTTAACTCATCGCAAAAGAGAGTGTGTCCTTCTCTCGTTACACTTCTTTTGTCTTCCCCTGTTGGTGTTGGGTCTATTGTATGCTTAAAAGAATTGTCATCTATCAACGCCTCCACCTCTAAAATATCTATCCTCATGTCCTTCACTTCATTTTCACCGGGATTTATCGTCACCGTTGCCTGTATTTCCTCACCGAAAAAAGCAGAACTGCCATCGTAGTCAAAAGTTGCATTTGACTCGCAGTTGATTTTCGCAAACGCAGGCATCACACAAACTGAAATAGCAATAGCAACTGAAAATAAAAACACCACTAATGCTGTGTTTTTCTTGTTCATCTCCATCACTCTATCCCTTCTTCTTATCCCTATTTAAAGTTTTCTATTAAGCTAACCCTCATCCCCATATATAAACTTTGGCTAATCACTATTCGCCATCCCTTACATCTCCGCGAAACTGCCGTGGCATGAGACAGAGAAGAAATAAACCCCTCTCCTCTCTCCCTACCCCCTAGTGCCTAGTGCCTAGTGGCTAGTGCCTACAGCATTTCCATCGCCTCCGCCGCCGAAACGCCCTCATGCACTACCTTGCTTATCGCTATGGTCATATTAGCCGGGTTCTCATGCTGAAACACGTTTCTTCCTATTGACACGCCTGCAGCACCGCTCGCGACTGCATCCTCTACCATCTTCAGCACTTC
>Ga0209986_10001104_pt1 | contig 26246 bp, 27 predicted proteins | sample BlataG_FD_183168 | JGI IMG/M metagenome (GOLD analysis project Ga0209986, IMG submission 183168) | Deep subsurface microbial communities from Black Sea to uncover new lineages of life (NeLLi) - Black_00105 metaG (SPAdes) (version 2) | ecosystem: Environmental > Aquatic > Marine > Oceanic >... | reverse complement strand
GATGTGACCGGGACGGTCGAGCTGCCGGAAGGGGTGGAGATGGTGATGCCTGGTGACAATGTAAATCTGACGGTGGAGTTGATCATACCGGTGGCGCTGGAGAAGGGGTCGAAGTTCGCCATCCGAGAGGGTGGTTTGACGGTGGGCGCAGGCGTGATCACCGATATTATGGAATAAGTGAAAGGATGGTGCGCTCGTCCAGAGGGGCTGCGCGCCGGTGAGTGATGGCTAAAAAAGGTATTCGACCAGTGATTACCCTGGAGTGTATGGAGTGCCAGGAGCGGAATTACACAACGGAGAAAAACCGTCGCAACGACCCAGGACGGATCGAACTGATGAAGTATTGTTCGCGATGCCGCAAGCATACGCTGCATCGCGAAACTAAATAGGGGGCGGTAAAAAGGCCCCCCAAAGGCCAGTAGCTCAATTTGGGAGAGCACCGGTCTCCAAAACCGGGGGTTGCGGGTTCGAGTCCTGCCTGGCCTGTCTGAGCTTAGTGTGACGCCGTCTGAGGCCGGCGTCGCTTGACCCTAAGGAGAGTGAGAGTGGCGAAGTCAAAAGCCGCTTCGAGAAAGCGACCGAACGCCATCGTGCGTTTCTTTCGCGAAACAGTGGCAGAGTTGCGTAAAGTAAATTGGCCTACCCGTAAGGAAGCCACGCAGCTTACCGTCGTTGTGCTGTTGGTGGTGATTATCATGAGCACGTTCCTCGGCGTGCTGGACTTCTTATTCACTCGTCTCTTTGGGTTCATCATCGGCTTGGGATAATGATCGATCGCATTGTCTAAGTATGTGCGCAAAGACGCCGAAGAACACAAAAGAAGTCGATCAAAGTACGGACGCTAGACGATTAATTAGACATGTCGCGATGAGTGAGATAAAGAAAGAGCACTCGGAAGTTGTCACCCCGCCTGAGATCGAGGCGGATGATGCCCCTGCTTCGACCGAGGAGGGGATTGTAGCCGCGGGTGATATGAAAGAGGCTAATTTAGGTGAAACGGCGCAGGTGGAAGAGCTGATGTCTGGGGGACAGGTGGAGGATGACCCGGTGATGGAGGAGGGACTACCCACCTCCAATGACGGTGCCATAGTGGAGGAGCCAGTGGGTGTTGAAGAAACAGAGGATACTACCACCGGGGAAGAAGAACTCATCTCTCCAATTAGCGGAGCCCTATCCGAGGAGGAGACTTCGGGTGACGAACCGCATGCAGAAGAGGCGGTAATATTAGGTGCGGCTGAATCAAAATCTGAAGAAGAAGCGATCTTGGATGAGGTGGAGGCAGACGAGCTTCCTCCGACTGAAGACTTAGGGAGTGTTGAGCAAATCTCTGTTACTGAGGATGAGATACAGGAGCCGGGTCTAGAAGATATTGTTGGCCAACCCGTTGTAGAGGAAGCCGACGATGTACGCTTATGGTATGTGGTGCATTGCTACTCGGGTTATGAGAACAAAGTTCGTCACAATCTCGAGCAGCGCATCGAGACCATGGAGATGAAGAATAAAATATTCGACGTTGTCGTTCCCACTGAGGAAGAAATTGAAATCAAGAATGGCAGACGGAGAACGGTGGAACGTCGTGTGTTCCCAGGATACATCCTGGTGCAAATGATCATGGATGAAGATTCCTGGTACGTGGTACGAAACACACCAGGGGTGACTGGTTTCGTGGGCATGGGCAACGAACCAACCGCGTTGCGACCGGAGGAAGTAGCCCAGATTGCCAAGCGCATGGAGGCTGAAGCGCCTCGCATAAAAATAGCTTATAAGACCGGACAGAAGGTGCGCATAATTGATGGACCGTTCAACGATTTTATAGGCACTGTGTCAGATATTGATATGGAGCGCGCCAAGGTGCGGGTGATGGTGTCATTTTTCGGTCGAGAGACGCCGGTGGAGCTTGATTTCCTGCAAGTAGAGAAATCTTGAGAGAGGGCGCACAACTTGCGCCCACGTGGGAGGGTGGTATCCCTTCACCCGCAAACACCACAAAAGGAGTGAACTTGTGGCAAAGAAGCTGAAGGCAGTGGTTAAGCTGCAGATTGGAGCTGGGAAGGCCAACCCTGCGCCGCCAATTGGTCCAGCGTTGGCTCCACACGGGATCAACCTGATGGCCTTCTGCAAAGAATACAACGCTCGTACTTCTAGTAGGACCGGCGATATTATCCCAGCCGAGATAAGCATCTACACCGATGGATCCTTCACATTTATCCTAAAGACTCCGCCAACTGCGGTCTTACTGCGCAAGGCGGCTGGCGTGGAGAAGGGCTCGGCCGAACCCAATCGCGAGAAAGTAGGTAAGGTCACCCGGGATCAGATCCAAGAGATCGCCGAGATCAAGATGAAGGATCTCAATGCTGTGGACATCGAAGGCGCCATGAGACAAATCGAAGGTACAGCGCGTAATATGGGTATTGTGGTCGAAGATTGAGAATTTGTGGGAGGGTTGGCTCATACCAGTCCGTTTGTACCACCAGGAGTTAAGATGCCAAAGCACGGAAAGAAATATCGTGAGGCGGCGGCGAAAGTTGACCGCACCAATATATACCCACCGATGGAGGCTCTACGCTTGGCTCAGGAGACCTCTTTCACCCGATTTGATGGTACGATTGAACTTCACATCCGCCTAGGGGTAGATCCACGGCACGCGGAGCAACAAGTACGCGACACGGTTATGTTGCCTCATGGCCTTGGCAAGAGTGTGCGGATACTGGCCTTCGCCGAAGGCGACGCTGCCCGCATCGCCCAGGATGCCGGAGTAGACTATATCGTGGATGACGAGCTAATCGAGCGTATCAAAGGCGGTTGGGTAGAGTTTGACGTATCAGTGGCGACGCCGAGCATGATGAGCAAGGTTGGCCGACTGGGAAAGATACTCGGTCCGCGAGGGTTAATGCCCAACCCGAAAGCCGGCACAGTGGTTCAAGAGGATGACCTGCCTCGGGTGATCAAGGAATTAAAAGCGGGACGGGTGGAATTTCGCATCGACCGTACGGCCAACCTGCATATGCCAATCGGGAAGGCTTCATTCGAAACTCAAAAGCTCTACGAGAACATGGCAGCCTTAATGGAAGCGATTATAAAGGCTAGACCAGCTTCCGCTAAGGGTACCTTCATCCGCAGGGTTACTTTGACAAGCACCATGGGACCTGGGATTAGGGTTGATCCAAATGCCGCCCAGGCGATGTAATGGAGGATTACTTCTAAAATAGTTTGTCTCCGGTCGTATTTAGCCGGAATTACGACATGCTTTGCCAGAGACAGCAGGCGCCTTGTACTTCGTGGGGCTTAATACCCTGCCGAGGTGAAGACTAGCGGATGATAATCCGCGACGGATTGCACGAGTCTTTGCTACGAGATCCTGGCCGAAGCAAAGACTTTTTATGTGGAAGGAGGTGAGAGAAATTGGCAGTCTCAAAAGAGCGTAAGAAAGCGTTGGTGGTTCAATACCAGGAGTTGCTTAGAAGCAGTAACGCTTTGGTGATGACAGCTTACTCCGGGTTGAGTGTGAAAGAGCTCGAAGGCTTGCGCCACAAGATCCGGGAGGTCGGGGGTGAGTTCCATATTGTTAAGAACAACTTGGCGAAGCGGGCTTTTAACGAGGTCGGTGTGCCCTTGCCTGAGGGGGCTCTGGTGGGTCCAACCGCCATAGGTTTTGCCTCCGAGGATGTGCTAGGGGTAGCCAAGGCTATCGTTGATCTCGCCCGGCAAACGGACTTTATTAATGTCAAAGGGGCGGTAATCGATGGTGTGATCTACGACGAATTGCAGGTCACACGGTTGGCTAATTTGCCGCCGTTGCCGATGGTGCGGGCGCAATTGTTAAGCATGCTCCAAGCACCCGCCAGTCGTATAGCCGGGGTGTTGGCTGGTTCGATAAGGCAAGTGGTCAGCGTGTTGAAAGCGTACTCGGAAGCCGAGCCCGCCGTGGCATGAGATGCCGATGAAGACCCAGTGATCCACACCGAACTGTGTGGGTGAATGAAATATGAGTTGATAGAAGGAGAATAATTGCGATGGCAGACCTCAATAAAATAGCTAAGGAACTAAGCAAGCTCACCGTCCTCGAAGCAGCCGAATTGACCAAGATGCTTGAGGAGGAGTGGGGCGTTTCGGCTGCCGCACCGGTAGCCGTGGCAGCGGCTGCGGATGTGGCCGCTATTGAAGAAGCGGAGGAGAAGACCGAGTTTGACGTCATACTCAAGGATGTTGGTCCGAAGAAGATCGATGTAATTAAAGCCGTTCGTCAGATCACTCAGCTTGGTTTGAAGGACGCGAAGGACCTAACGGAAACAGTGGGAGCCAAGATCCTCGAACAAGTGGGTAAAGAGGCTGCCCAGGATGCGAAGAGCAAGCTCGAAATGGCCGGCGCGACTGTTGAGCTTGCTTGAAAGCTGGCGATTTCGCTGTTGGAGCCGTCGAATTAAGGCGGCTCCAAAAAACCTTATTGATCTCTGTGCTCAAGAACGGCTGAAGCTCGCTGGCAAAGGCTGTCGCCGCCTGCAGCAAGCCAAGCATCAAGCTGTGGGCGGGTGTGTTTGCCCTGACGGATATCCTCTAGAATCCCCATACCCCAATGGACATACCGGCGTGTCTCCTCTGGCCAGGTATCAGGAATGCGCTCAATAACACCGTGCCCCCCATTGTAGCCGGCAAGAGCCAGGTCAATTCGACCATTAGATATCTCAAGTGATCGAGCCAAGTAAGTGAGTCCCCGATTGGCGTTGGTGTAAGGGTCGAATGGGTCCTCATCTGCAGTGAAGTGGAAGGGCATCACCTGAAATAGACCCAACGCGCCTGCCGGGGAATGTACGTTCGGATGACCGCAGGATTCGATTTGCATCACCACTGCGATTAAGTTCGGGTCCAGTCCGTACTCTGCAGCCCAGTGAGCGATATCGTCGGACCATTGCTGGACTTGAGGAGTAAATATGGGTGAGATCCTGGTTGCGCCGAGTATGCCTGTAGGATAATTTTGACTATTGGCCTGGTGGTTCTCCATGTTGGATGGGGCGTCCAAGCCCCTCTCGGTCCAGCGGGAAAGATCAACCAATCTAGGTCGTAAAGCAAACCAAGACCTTAGAGAAGCCAGCACCAGGAGAACGATCAAGAATGCGGGGACCAATAACGCAGGAGTGGGTCTGGCGACCGTCCAGAGAGGAGATTGTTGGCAGGTTGCTGAGGGACGGCCGCCAGGCTGATGGGTTAAGTAGCGCGTTCTCTGCATCGCCTATCATCGCGTAGCTGGCTTGGCGGACAAAGGTTGCGGGGTGTAGATCGGTTCATTTCGAGCGATGGGTTTCGGAGCGGGTCGTACAGGACGGGAAATGCTTGCTGGACGACGTGACTCACGCGTTCTCTTGGCGGCAGGCGCGGCACGCGGTTGCCGAACGCGCAACGGTGGTCGCCCTGCCTCTGGTGATAATAGGCGCTCACCAGTCAATGTGAATGTGCCGATGATGAGCACCCTGATCAGCCATACCAGGATTGCTACAAAGATCGGAACGCCGCTCAACAGAGCCTCTCTTCCAACCAGTTCATTGCCCATTCCTTGATGACCGATCAAAGCTAAGGAGACCGACCACCAAGTCAACATGGCGTTCATGGTTGCCGCCAAGAACCACGCGCCAAGCAGATACCAGACTTCGATGGGCTCATGTTCGCCTCGCTCTGAGGTGAATAGGCGGGCAATGCCAGAGAAGTCCATGCTGCAGAAAGCCAAGGCTAGGATTGTGGACCAGCGAATCCCCGCGAATCGCAAATCCCCGAGCAAGTCGGTAAGAGCGAATTCAGTTGTGCCGTAGTTGAAGACCTCGAAGGCGATCAGAGCGCCGAAGATGATGAGGACCAGCATTGAGCCGCGATGAATCGGTAGGCGATTGATGAACTGGAGAACAGTGGCCCCAAAGTCAATCCTTGTCGGGCTGATGCGGGTGTGGGGAGATGTTGCAGACATAACTAACCTCCTATGCGAACACAAGTTCTATCATGTCGGCAGTATAGAACTAATGTTCTCTTTTGTCAAGTGCAACAATCTTGCCTGCCCGGGAAGTCGGCGACAGAGATTTCGAGTTTATGGTGAATGGGGAATTTGCTGAGTCGAAATATGTATGTGCGACCGCATTCCCTGCATGAGATTGATGAAAAATGCGGCCATCAGCAGGAAGAGGGGGTATATGTTGGATGTGGGCTTTGCTGTGGTCTGGTTAAATGGGCCTCGCTTGCTTTCCCCCTGTATAGACCCAAATCAGCGCTGCGCTAAGCGCTATCACTGGCAAGATCACAAGGCCAGCTTCTGGACCGAAGGCACCCCCAGTGACCAGGACAGGGCCATCAACAGACTGGCGGATTAGATGGGTGATGCTCAGACCACTTACCGGGAATCCAAACACCGGCCCTTCGAAGAAATTCCACCCGATATGCAGACCAATGGAGAGCCATAGTCGTCTGGTCCGTACCCATCCGTAAGCCATAAAATAGCCGGCTACTAGCAAGCCAAGGGTTGAAGCCCACGTGCTGTTTGGGTTTCCTATATGCAGGACGCTGAAAATAGCGGAGGAAAGAAAGAGAGCCCAGGACATGTTGGTTCCCTCGATCATGTTCTGCAGGTGGTATCCTCTGAACAACAATTCCTCGTAGTAGCCAACGATAATAAACGTCGCTAATCCCCCAAGCAATCCGGCAAATACGGAAGCTGGTGGCGCAGCGTTCCACATCCAGCCCTCAAAATGTAGCCAACCCATCCCCCATTCGAATGCGAAGATCAAGCCCATCATCAGAGCTGGCAGGCAGAAGCCGAAGGCTAGGTCGGTCAACGAGTGTTGGTCGATATGGAAGCCCAGTGAGCGGAAGGATCGTCTATCAATAAAACGACGGGCGATCCATGTGGCCAGGGTGATGACAAGCAGTTGGATCCCAGTCAGGAGATGCGGTTCGGTGCTGGCGGTGAGGTTCGGGAGACCGAGGGCGAGTATGTATGCGAAGAGCAGAATTGCTGTGATGGCCACCAGGAGCAGTGTATGGAGCAGCAGACGCCAGCCGGTGCGTAACCGTGGCTCATCTGGTGAGAGAAAAATTATGGCCAGGCGTGAGCGGCGAGGTCGTTCTGTGATTTGATCCATGACCCGATCGTGTTCTCTTCCCGTTTTGTCTTAGGCCCCCAGGCATTCATGCATAAGTGCAGCGAGTTTGTACTCGAGGGTACGGTATGAATAATGGCGGCGGCCGATCTGATAATTATATTCAGCCATTTCCCTTCCCAGGTCAGGGTCGCGCAGCACCTCGCGTGCTTGGTGGACCGTCTGCTGTTCGATGAAGTCGTCAAATCCAATCACCCGGAATCCCTTGGGTTGAATATCGGTTTTGAATATCTCATAGGAACTGATTACGATAGGTCGGCGAAAATATATGGTCTCCAGGAAAGCGTTTCCGAAGCCTTCGATAGTGGAGGGGTAGGTCACCAAATCAGCCTGCTGATATGCGTCGGCTAGAGAAAAAACGGGTTTGCCATTCGATGTCTGGCCGCGATGGTGATTTATGATATTGGATCCGAAAATCACCTGCACACCAAGGATCTCAGCGTAATCCCGCAGGTAACTCTCGTACGCAGAGCCCTCATCGCCGGAGGCGTGGGTGATCACCAGAACACCGCCGCATTCAAGACGGTGTGTCAGTTCAATGGCGAGTTCGATTCGTTTGCGGGGCACGATCCGGGTCGGCTGTAGTAAAAAATACTTATCAGGCTGGATACCCAGGGCTGAGCGGATTTCAGACGCGTAGGCATCTTGTCCTGGAGGCGGATTTTCGAAATCCATCACGTTAGGGATCAACATGGAACTGGCTCCAGTTCGTAGGGCTAAGCGGCGCCCTCCGAAGGAGTTGATCACCACATGATGAATCGACGGCAGAGTAGGGGGAAAAGCAGCCCGAAGGTAGTCATCAGCTGCGCTAACCGAATAACGCTTGCGCTCCCAAGAGAAGTCATGGTGATGGGCGATGGTTGGGAATCTTGTCTCAGCGATGAACTCGGTCAGTGCTAACCCGAGAGGGACGTTCATCGGCAGAGAAAGAGCGTTTTCAACAATCAGCAAGTTCAAGTCGAAAGCATGGACGAATTGGTACAAATGTTGTTTCAGGTGATACCTGAGCGCTTGGATCTTACTTGAAGTATGGGATGATCGAACGTAGTTGTCGAACAAGTCGGAGTTCAAGACTTCGATTTCGGGATGTTTAAAATGTGCTTCTGGTACCAGATAGGTGCGTTCCTCAGGCCGGTCAGATTGCCCAGCGAAATAGAAGCACTCGTGATCCATCCCGCTTAGGATGTTCGACCACTTTTCAGTTTCGAGTGAGACGCCGTCGGTGCCGATAAGTCGGGTGGCGACGAAACCGATTCGGCTCGATTTATTATTCATACTGCCTCCATGACCATTGTTTCGGGTTCTGCGTTGTTTGGGATGTGGTCCCACACTGTCTCGATCGGTAGACCGGCAATATGTACTTTAATCAGCGCCAGGACCAAGCCGTGCGATACAATCGCCAGGTGACCGTCGGGGTGTTGTTGGAGGATCTCCCTAAGCGCTTCCAATACTCGAGCGCGAACTTCTCCCACCGTCTCGCCACCTGGCGGAGCGACAAGAAGTGGATCGCGCGCCCGCTGCTCCCAGGCCTGCGAATAGCGTGCTCGGATATCCTTGAAGAGCATACCTTCCCATTCCCCTTGATGAACTTCTCGCAGGCGAGGGTCGATTAGTATGCGAACCCCGCAGCTCTCAGCAAGAGCCTCAGCGGTCTGGTGAGCACGGCGGAGATCGCTGCTGTAGATGACGTCGATTTTCCTTCCCTGTAGTTGCTCTGCCAGGCTATTAGCCTGCTCGAGTCCACGTGCGTTGAGCGGCACATCAGACTGGCCCGTATAGCGGCCTTCGATATTCCAGTCGGTTTCGCCATGTCGGATGAGAATCAATGTGGTCATTGAATTGAGCTCGCCTCAAGTGTTTTGCTTAAAGCGAGCCTGATATTCTGGCAGGCTGGACATTGGTGGACGTTGGTGTTCGGCAAGCTCCTCGACCTTGAGGAAGAAGCGCTTATCCTCATGGCGAATGAGCTTCATCGCCCGGTTTACATCCCTGAGCAATTGTAGACCATAGCGATGATCAAGTTTGCGGATCACAGTTTGAATAACGGCGAAGGCCATCATACTCAAGGCGGCTAAAGGCTGGTTGTGATGGACGCGTCGGATCAAGTCCACCTGACCGATGGCGTCCAGACCGAAGCGTTCGAGGATATCGATTAGCAGGCCGATCTCGACGCCGTAGCCCGAAGAAAATGGTACCTGCTCTAGAGCAAGCCGGCGACCGCCGTATTCACCGGAAAGGGGCTGAATCAATCCGGAGAGGGCTGGATAAAAGAGGTTAAGCAAGGGGCGGGCGGTGAGCTCGGTTACTCGACCGCCACCGCCAGCTTGGATGGTTTTTCCCACTCGGATTGGGCGCAGATAGAACCCTTTGATGAACATCAACCTGGGTCGATGTAAAAGTGGACCGATAAGCCCATAAACGAAGCGTGGGTGGATGTTGACGATGTCGGTGTCAATCCATAGCACAATATCGCCTTGGGTGACATATAAGCTTTTCCACAGCGCTTCCCCTTTGCCTTTACGGGGACCGTACTGAGGCAGAATCTCTTGATGGATGTGGACTGGGATTCCCAGGTTGCAGGCGATTTCCCGTGTGCGGTCAATCGAATTCGAGTCGATCAAGACGATCTCGTCCAGGAGTGGGACCTCCGTCATCAGGGCTCGCTGGATGGTCTCGATCACGTTGCCGACGGTCTCTTCCTCGTTCAACGCTGGCAAAGCCAGGCTTATCGTGACGCCTAACGACTTCTTCCTCTCTAACAGGCGTTGAAGTTCATCGAATTCTGAAGCGCGGAAGGTATTCTCGGCGAACCATTTGTCGACCAAGATTGAGATCGCCTCCAGGCCAGTCAGATCGGAGCGAGGCGCGAGTGCTGGTTGTGTCTGGGCGCGGGTGATCATTACTGGGCAAGGTGAATCGTCAAGCAGGCGTCGGGTTATTTGGTCAATAGTTGAACCTGAATCGTTGCTGTGATCGGAGGCACCAACAATGACCAAGTCGAAATGTTCAGCCTGCTCTAAGACGGCCTGGACCGGGTCATCGGCCAGAAGGACTGCGTCCTGTACCTGTGGTAGATGTTGCAGCACTTGCTCAAGACCTAGGGTAGCATTTTCGTCAAGCTCAACATCTGCCATTCCTGTCGATCGTAAGGTAGTAATCGTGTGGTCACCGGATCGAGCGAGGTTGAGACCAAGCCTCAAGGCCAGTTCGCTATCCGGCCCAGCTCGCAACACAACCAGGATGTTTCCTTTCGGTTTCGGTGGCGACCCTTGCAGCAGGACAACGTTACAAGAGGCGTGCTCAAGAACGGATTCAGCCATGGACTTGTATGTGCTTGGTCTGTTCAACCATGGCAGGACCATCAAGTCGACATTTTGCTCGGCGATGAATGCTGTGATCTCATACTCGGGGTGATGTGAGGCGATGATCTTGGGCCAAAGGCGACCACCAAGGTTAGCAACAGCTTGCCGTAATTTTGTGCGTAATTCCTGTGTTTGAGCGGCTGCCTCGCTGAGGGAATGTTTGGCCTCGACCGGCACAATCCCCAGCACCAATACCTGTCGTCCCTCGCTCAGCGAGTGGGCCAAAGGAATGAGCGGTTCTCCGGGATCGCATGAAATCGCGGGTACTAATATTTTGCGTGCTGGTCGGCGACGAGCGGCGGTCTTGGAGCGACCAAGCTGCATTTCATCCAACATAACCTCTTTCCAGAAGCGGCAATAACTTATAGTGAACAATATTTGTCCATGTATACCTACTGCGAACCCTGCGGCGTAATAAAAGAGCAGGATCAGCTAGCAGAGTCTCTGCAATAGCTTGAGCCACCTGATGCGGGGTATCACTGAGGGAGAAATAGTGTGCTTGCTCGCCTGCGCTTGCATGAAATGGCGCGATATCGCTGCAGAAAATTGGGAGCCGGGCGTAAACTGCCTCAAGCAAAGGGATGCCGAATCCCTCCTGATGACTTGGGAAGAGCAGTGCGTCGCTCAGTGTATATAGGTTAGCCATCGTGTGCTCATCCAACACTAATCGGTCTGCTACATCGAGTTGATAAAGAAAATGGGCAGCCGGTTCAAGACCGAGTGTTGCTCGTAAAGAGAGCAGCGATTGGAGGTAAGCTGCATTGGCTGGGTTGTGAGGGCCGGGTGGTCCAGTTACTACCAGGCGGATATCCTGGCGGCTCAGGTCCCGCAGTTCAGCTAAGATCCGCATGGCGAACTCGATGTTCTTGCGACGGGTGATACGCGCCGGTAGCAGCAATATCGCGTCAGCCTGGAGTAATCCTAATTCCGCCACCAGCTTTTTAGTTACATCGGTCCAGTTACCGGAGACTGCCAGGTCAATCCCTGGCGGTATGACGTATATCGTCTCGGGTGATGCGTTGTAAAGGTCGGCCAACCGATCGCGCTGTGCCTCGGAAACTACCACGTTTACCACGCCCGGCCAGGGCTGGCGCAGAAGCTTCCAGGGGAAACCGTCGTGCAACTCGGCGCGATACTGTGAACGATCCCAGGCGAAGTCGTGATGCCAACCGATAATGGGCATTGAAAGATTTGTTTGAACCAGGTCCCATAGGGCGGCGGTCAGGGCAAGGTTTTTATGTAGGGTGAGGGCGTTGTGGACGATCACAACATCGACTTCGGCTATGGCTTCTCCAAGGCGTTCTAGGAGGGAATGGCGAAGGCGGTCGAACCGATCATCGGTCTGGCCAGAGTCAAGTAACGATTTGATGGCCAAAACTTCAGGGTGCTTGGAATATAAGATAGGGATAACAGTCACGGGTACGCGGGGGTCGAAACTCTGGCCTTCTCCTACCAGCAGTTGAGGTCGGTAGCCATTATCAGCCAGGACCTTAGCGTGGTAGTAGAGGGTCTGTTCAACGCCACCCACTATTGGTGGACCACTGTAGTGAATCAGGGCTATCCTCATTATTCCCACATCCTCACTCAATCAAGTTGGATCCAGCGAACCTGGTAGGGTGACAGGTGGCACGCGTCGAGCGTGATGGGATTGTCTGAGAGTAAGTCGCGCGGTTCAGCCTGAGGAGCCTCATCTAGGCTGACTGTCAAGCGAATACTTCGGCCAGCAACTTCATGCAGGCATAATACCCGCTGTCCGCCATGCGCTGCGCTCCGAAGTAAGGCGAAAACCGAGGATCCCAAGTCGAGCACCTGCTGACCGCCGGCGGGACTGAAGGCAGGTTGGCTGCGGCGGGTTTTCAGTAGATGCGTATAACCAGTGAAGACCCGTGCGCGAACAGAGTTTGGCTGTGATAGTTCGTTTTCAAGATTTTTCAATTTCAGTTTCTCGCGATTGATGGAACGTAATTTACCAGTGCGCTGCACGGCGGCAATGTCGTTTCGGGAGCCAAACAGACTGTGGAAGTAGATGCCCGGAACCCCAGCCAGGGTGAGCATGATCGATTGTGAGGCTAGGAAGCGATTGATCCAGCGTTCGATGTCGGTCTCCTCCTCTCCAGGTTCGGACAACGCGTTGAAGTAGGTGATGTTGAGTTCGTATGGTAGACGCTTGCTTTTACCAACCCGTCGATGGGAGACCCCACCACCTCGGGCTTTGGTTCTAGCTACCAGGGCCTCGATCTCTTGCTCGGCGAGTATATCATGGACTGGCCTGAGGCCTATGCCATCATGCGAAGCCAAGAAGTTGAAGAAGGTCACCCGGTCTGAAGGGAGGCGTAGATCGGCAGCCCAGGCAGTCAGGCGCGAGGCGTCGCCGGCATGAAAGGTGTGAAGAACGAGTGGGGGTAGGGCGAATTGGTAGATCATATGGGCTTCGTCGGTTCCATCGCCAAGATAAGAGATGTTCTCCTCATGCGGCACGTTGGTCTCAGTGATTAGAAAGACCCACGGTGCGACAGCGTCGAGCACGGTGCGTATTAGTTTTACGACCCGGTGGGCTTGAGGGAGGTGAATGCAGGGGGTACCGATCTTCTTCCACAGGAAGGCGATGGCGTCTAAGCGGATGAACTGAGCGCCCTGGCGAATGTAAAACAGGAGCAGGTCGAGGATTTCAAGCATCACTTCGGGATTGGCGAAGTTCAAGTCGATCTGGTCAGGGCTGAAGGTAGTCCAAACGTGGTGGGTACCTTGTGTGGTCTGCACTGGCGTAAGAAGCGGCAAATCGCGTGGTCGTACGACGGCGGCGAGGTCGGTCTCAGGATCGACGGTGATGAAGTAATCGGAGTAATGTGCTGCCCCGTGGAGAAATCCCTGAAACCAGGCGCTCTGAGATGAGATGTGGTTGATCACTGCGTCGACCATCAAGCGAAAGTTCTGGGCAATGTAATTTATTTCCCTCCAGGTTCCTAAGCTATCCTCGACCTTTCGGTAGTCAGTTACGGAGAATCCATCGTCGGAGGAGTAAGGAAAAAACGGTAACAAGTGAACACCATGTATCAAGCCACATAAGTGACGATCAAGGAATCCAGCCAAGGTTTTGAGGGGTTTCTCGTTGGTTTGACGGACTTGGTCAGGATAAGTGATTAAGATAGCATCGTGCTCATTTAATGGAACGGTGTGAGGCAGAGTCACTGGAGAGGCGGACAGATGAGCTTCGATGATCCACTCCAGTTTGGGGTTGATCTCAGCAACGCGGTCGGCTCCATAGAGGAAAGCTAGGTGATCTGTCAGAGATTTGCGGTCCTTTGGTTGAATGAACGTTGCTTTTATACTCATGAATTGTATTGTGTCAGGATTATAAGAGAAGTCTCAAGATTGGCAAGATAGGCATGAATTTGCCGATTTAAGTTCAGAAACGCAAAAATTACAAGGAGCATGGGAACTGTTTGGCCTGAGGTTCGCGAGAGGTATCAATGTATGAGTCATCGCCGCGGCGCCTTCGCTGGGGATCTTGAGCCGGGCCAGTATGTCGGATAATAATTTATTGAAAGGCCAATAGTTTGGCGGGTTGGTTATCCCTTAACACCTCCGGCAGTTAATCCTTCCTCGAGGAACCTTTCGAGAGTCAGGAACAAGAAGACGACTGGCAAGGTCATTATAGTTGAGGCTGCCATTACAACGTGAGGTCGCGGTGAGGGATCGTTGAAGATGGTATTTACTTTAATCGGCATGGTAAATAGTGCACGATCGTTAAGGAATACCAAAGCGTAAAGGAATTCGTTCCAGGCGATCATAAAGGTGTAAATCGCTACTGTAACCAAGGCCGGAATCGCCAGCGGCAGTGTAATGCGCCAGATTACGCTTAAGCGGCTGCAGCCATCGATCAACCCCGCTTGTTCAATTTCTGTGGGGATGGTGCGAAAGTAATTAGTCAACATGTAGAGCGCCACCGGCAGAGTCTGCGCCAGATAAGTCACGACTATTACCAATAGATTATCCTGGATTTCGAATCCTAGGCGCGACCCGATCTGAGCCAACATGGCGAATAGTGGAATGATCAGCAGCACACCTGGGAATAGATAGATCAGCAGTATGCTGTTGAGGAGCAGGTCTTTACCGCGGAAACGCAGTCGGGCGATAGCATAGGCTCCTAGTGTGGAGAGTATAACTGCTATGATGGCAGTCGGGATGGCGACTCGGGCGCTGTTGATAATGTTCTTGCCAAATCTCTGGAAACTGGGGTGGTTAGGATCGAAGAGTTCTCGATAGGCCTCGAAATCCAGACTGCCTGGAATATAAACCGGTTCCCGTCCTCCGATCTCGGCTCGGGTTTTGAAAGACGAACTAATCATCCAGTAAAAAGGAAAGAGAATGCTTGTCAGAAAGAAAGTCAATGTAAGGGCGAAGATGAAGCGAGGCCAGGTTATCCACCGCGCCAAAGCATCAATTATATTTAGACGCTCATCGTTTGAGGATATTGGTTTGCGTTTTTGGTTGTTCATTGCTATTCACCTTGCCCTCTATGTCTCTTCGACATCTCGCATGACGATGCGTACGTACAGTGCCATGAACACCACCAGTATGATCAGCAGTATCATCGCCGTTGCAGACCCACGGCCGAAGTCGAATAAGCGGAAGCTGAATTCATAGGTCAGGACGGGCAGTACTTTAGTGCCGAAGCCGCCTCCAGTTAGCAAGAAGATGTCATCGAATTTATTGAAGGTCCACATTAATCGCAGCAGGAAGATGGCGCCAAGCACGTAATGGAGTTCGGGAAGTGTTATGTGTCTGAACTTGGCCCAGGCGTTGGCTCCGTCCACATCGGCTGCTTCGTACAAGGTGTTGTCGATGGCTTGCAATCTAGCGAGGATCATTAACATAGCGAAAGGGAAGTATCGCCATGCTTCGATCAATATAACCAATATCAGGGCAAGACCGCGTGTCGCCAAGTAGGCTTTTGGTAAATCGATAAGGTTCAGCTTCAGCAAGATGTCGTTGAGCACGCCGGAGGGGCGAGGATCCAGAAGCCAGCGCCATACAAACGCGATACTGACGATAGGAGCCACATATGGAAATAGGAAGATAGCCCGGGCGAGGCCGCGCCCTCTGAAGGGTCGGTTAAGCAGTAGAGCGGCAATCAAGCCGGTGAGGAGCGTTAGAATGGTAGCAGCAAAAGAATACACAACACTGGTTACTGCAGCTCCCCAACTCTGAAGATCTTGGAATTTAAAAGCGAAATCCTCAATAACGTCGCGGAAATTATCCAGGCCAACAAACGGCGCGTTAAGGACATCGTTGAGGTTGTGCAGTCCTACATCGTGGAAGCTGATCCAGATGCTGAAAATCGCTGGAAACAAAACCAAGCCGAAGACGATGAGTGCTGTGGGAAAGATAAGGGCCCAAGCCAGACGGGCTTCACGTGCCTCGAGTGAGACCCAACGTCGTCCAAATGACGACTGCTTTATACTATTTATGGCAGTCATAGCAACCCTTTCTGCCGTGAGGTCCGCTTTAGGACTTGCAGTAGCTGGTCAGGGCGGATGATAAGGTGGTAAGAGAGTTTGGAGACCCGGCTGAAAGCCGGGCCTCCAAAAGGATACGCAATGCGGCTACTCTAGCCGGTCGGCAAGCAAAGCCTCACCTGTACCTGCAGCCATTCTGCGGCAGTTTCAGGTGTCATGGTGCCTTCTAGGGCGATGTTGCTGATCATTTGTGGAATCAGTAAGCGGGCCTCGATGTCGCCAACCACGGCACGCTGGGTGGCGTCGTAGTCGGGACGGAAGAGCCAGCGTTGCATAACCTCAAAGCCATTAGCGATCTGATCCAGGGTCTCATCCGCGTAGGAAGCGAAGAAGGGACTGAGTTCCTTCCAGCCGTCCACGGCGCTCTTCAGCACAGGTATCTTGCCGAAGGGAGCCAGCGCGAGCACGTCCTGGTAGGATTGGCCAGTCAGGAAGTACTCGACCACGGCCTGCGCAGCGGGATCGGCGCCTCGCATGATGCCCAAGGTCACCAACTGGCCGTAGGAGGCTGAACCGTTCGGGCCAGCCATCTCGGCCGCAAAGCCTGTCTTGAGGGCCAGATCTTCTACAGCAATATCGACCTTACCACCGGCTTCCAAGCCGGAGCCCTCCACTAGGTCGTCCATGATGTAGGTGCTGTAGAACAGCATGCCGGACTGATCAAGTTCATAGGATTCGCGCGCCCCGCGCCAGTATTGCGGGCCGGGCATCGCGCATCTTTGTAGATCGGTGTAAAACTGCAGAGCCTCGATCATCTCCGGCGTATTCATGGTGACATTACCCGCTATGTCGAATGGCCATGCGTCGTTCGACAACGCCACCTGTTCGAAGACCTGGTGTGGGTAGTTCTCCCCTGGATCGGTCCCCAGTGTGAGGGCATACAGCAGGTTGCCTGTGCCGGGGAGTGCCTCGCATGCCGCGTTGATGGTGTCCCAAGTGGTGGGTGCTGCAAGGCCTGTATCTGCGAAGACATCAGCCCGATACCACATCGCCTGGATCCAGCCGTCAAAGGGCACTGCGGCGTACTTACCGGTGGCGGGATCAGTGACCATGGCCAGCGGACCGGCGCGGAAGTCATCCAAACCAATGCTGGCAATCACCGCTTCGGCTGCGTCCTGGTCAAGGATGCCATCGGCGGAGAAGGCGGCCACACGCTCAATGCCCATGCGGACGATATCCGGCAGGCGGTTGGCAGCTAGTGCCGTAGCGATACGCTGCGAAATCCCGGCCTCTTCGATGGGCATAATGCGCACTTCGATTGTGGGATTCTCGGCCATGAAGGCGGCAGCGATCGCTTCGTAAGTATCGACGCGATCTTCCTCATTATCAGTGGTCCAGAAATCGATGACCGTAACTGTCTCCGGGGTAGGCGCCGCACATCCCGTCGTAATGAGGCTCAAGACCAGCAGTGCAAGAACGAAGTAGGATAAGCGTTTTATTTTTTCCCTCCTGAATTTAGCCTATTGTTTGTCAAGTTATATATCGTTGAGTAAAAAACTTCCTTACCTGCGATGAATCCCTCCTTTCCCATGCTCTCCTTGGACCTAACGTGCGGGTTCAGATGAACCGGTGATCTCCGTCGTGAAGTAAGTATTCGGATGAAGTTAGGCGACCATGGGTGGCAATGTGAGTATGCCCTTGGGGTATAAGACTCCATCCTAGTCGTCATCGGTTTCTCTCAAATTACCCATAAATGAGTCGTTTATAACTGCAGCGTTGTCTTGGGCTAGTATGGTGGGTAGGCTCTCCCTCTAATCGTGTGGACCGGGGATCGATTACTCAAACGAACTCGGAAAGTATGTTTCGGGCTCAGAGTTGTCGCTCTGCGGATGGACTGGCAAGTCTCTATCCATGGTGGACTGGCGGACAATTAATTTTGGTTTGAGCAGGAGATGCGTCTGAGGGAGTTCTCTGCCCTCAATCTGAGTGATGAGCATGACACAGACTTTTCGGCCAATATCGTACACGGGCTGGTAAACGGTCGTTAATGGGGGGTGGGAATGTTCGCTGGCCTCGATCCCATCGAAGCCGGCGATGGCAATGTCGCGTCCAACGATCAAGCCACTCTCCTGGGCGGCATGAGTCGAGCCCAACGCTGTCAGGTCATTGATGCCAATGATTGCACTCGGCGGAGATTTTCGTTCGAGCAGGGTTTTAGTGGCCTTGTAGCCCTCAGTGCGAGTGAGATTGCCTTGTAGGACGAGATTCGGGTCGAAGTCGATACCGGCATCGTCTAGACCGTCTTGGTAACCGTTCAGCCTGTCACGCGACAATGTAAGGTCGGCTGGGGCTCCGATGAACGCGATGCGGCTGTGGCCCATGGATACCAGGTGTCTGACCAACTCTCGTGTTCCGGCACGGCCGTCAACACCGATGCTAGGGTTATTTTCAACGGTTTGGCTGCGACCAAAAGAAGCAAAAGGAACGCCCTGCTGGGAGAGATAACGAATTCGCCAGTCATCTAGGCGCATGCGTACCAGGATGAAGCCATCAACACGGCGGGAATTCACCAGTCGCTGGTAGGTGGTTTGCTCAGGTTCTCCAGGAGAGGCAACCGAGACGAGTAGATCATAGTTAGAGCGACTGGTCTCGTCGCCAACTCCAGCCATGAACTCGCTAAAGAAGGGATCTGAAAAACGGGACCCCAGGGTAGGGAAGACAAGCCCGATGGTCTCCGTGCGCTGACGGCGCAACTGTCGGGCAGCGTGCGTGGGGACATAACCCATTTCCTGTGCGGCCTTGATCACCCGCTGACGGGTGGATTCGGCGACGTCATCGTGTCCGGCAAGTGCGCGTGAAACGGTTGTGACGGATAGGTTAAGGTATTTGGCTACATCGCGGATGGTGACTGGCATTGACTTCCTGTTTTTTTACAGTCAATGGCGGTAAATTGCTTTCGAATCAGGATCCAAAACGTTACCGCAAACGTTTTGGATATTTATTTTATCTTAGCTCAGGTTAGATGCTACTGTCAAGAGGCAAATTCTCAAGATCGCTAGGTTGGTGGGGTGTATTTAAATCTCAACGGCGCCAATGTTAATACCTTCGGTTTAAAGATGCTGTCTATTGGGACCGCTGGCAGTATGAAGGACATGGTTGAAGCTTTATGGCGCGCAGACACGGTAATTAATCTCTAATTTTAAGTATCATGGTATAGCAGCGGACCTGTAACCTCTACGTTTATGCTTATGTGGACGATGCTGTACGGATAAGTCGCTGTGCCAGCCCTGCGCCGAGCAGAGCCAAACCGTCAGTGGGCATGTAGTGACTGGCGGAGGCGTCGAATAGAACTGACGCGCGTGGTGGGAACTCTTCGTCACCTGGCCATAGAACGGCTGCCAGACGGATACGTGGCAGAGGCTGGAAGGCATAAGCGTAGGGAGCAAGGGCTGGCAAGGACCAGCCGTCCAGCGCCCGTGACGCGCCGTTGAATGCCTTTGATTCATCCCCGAAAGCACGCGCCAGAAGGTCGCCGCTGTAACCTTGAAACGCTTGATGGTAGAAGGCGCCGTCGGGCAACTCCCTGAAGCTGATCCAGCGGTCAGCCATTGGAGTACCATCGGCGGTGTGAATATAATAAAGCAGCATGGCGGTGTCGAAGGTTGAGCAAGGCGTAACCTCCGGTGCCTGATGAGCTTGTAGGTCGGGCCAGGAAAGACCGACAGGTTTTCCCCAAAAGGTTAGGCAAAGACGGTCACCTTCAAATGACCCACCGCAGCGATCAGCGACCGCTGCGGGTTCGTGCTCCTGGATTGAGGCACGTAATGTCTCCATCTGGCGGGACATGCTCTCTTGCCACGCTTGTCGCGCCTGATCGATGACGTCTCTACACTTTGAGTTAGCGCCACCGGCCTTATCGGTAAGCCCAGCCATGGATAACTACTCCTGCAATCAGACCATTCTCGCCTGGATGATGGGTAGCAGACGCTGACGTTTATCGCCGGGATTCATGAATGCCAAAATCTCAGGTCGGAAAACGGCTCCGGCCTTGTTCGAGCATTTCATCGCGCGTTGCCCGGCTTGTACCTGTGAAATGGCGGGATTAAACCTAGCCTCCACTGATGATATCCCCCAGTATTTTACCGCCGAGCCCGGCAACACCCTTCTTTTCACCAACCTGTTGGAACCTGGCCGCGGCCAAGACCCGGTCAGCAATGCGTGAGAAAGGTAGGCTCTGAAGGTAGATCTTGCCCGGGCCGGTCATGCGGGTAAGGAACAAGCCCTCACCGCCGAACAGGGCGTTACGGAAGCCGCCTATGAATTGGATGTCGTATTCGACGTTGGCCGCAAAGGCTACTAGACAGCCAGTGTCGACGCGAAGGGTCTCGCCGGCAACTAGGTCCTTTTCGACAATCGTGCCTCCGGCGTGCATGAATACCAGGCCGTCGCCTTCCAGGCGTTGAAGGATGAATCCTTCGCCGCCGAAGATGCCGGCGCCGATACGCTTAGTCAAGGCTACTTCGATTTCGATGCCTTGGGCGGCACACAGAAAAGAGTCCTTCTGGCACAGGATGCGCCCACCGAATTGGGTCAAATTCACCGGGATGATCTTGCCCGGATAAGGAGCTGCACAGGCGACGTGCGATTTGCCGTTCCCGTTGTTCAGGAAAGTAGTGATGAAGAAACTTTCACCAGTGATCGCGCGTTTAAGCCCTTTGAAAATGCCGCCTCCGGTAGTGGTTTGCATTTCTATGCCGTCTTCCATGTAGGTCATCGTGCCGGCTTCAGCGCGCACTCCCTCGCCGGGGTCGAGCTCAATCTCGACCAACTGTAAGTCATCTCCGTAGATCTTATATTCGATAATGTCGGCCAAGGTTTACCTCCTGTGGTTTTTTGGACTTACGAGTGTCGCTTACGATCAGTTCTCATCCTCCTCCCCTCGCTCACTCAAGCGGCGAAGCATTCGGAAACGACCGGATTCAGCTCGTTCACGACGCGCTACTCGTCGCCGAAGGATTAAGCCTATGGCGCAAAGACTAGCGCCGAGTAGCAGCGAGCGCACATCTCCCTCCTGGTTCATATAAGTGGTTACGAAAACCATCAGGGTGATCAACCCAATTAGGATCAGGGCCAGTGCGAAACGAGCAGTCATTTGCCTCGTACTTCAACGTAGCCTAAGTATAACCAGGTCGCTCGACGTCGTCAAAAGGGCGATGTATACTGGGCGCAGGGTGTCGAATACCGTTTGGAGGTAGTGTGGCCTGGGTCGATGATCATATCTATGCTGCCGGTGGGCAGCATATACCATCAACTTGGGATGCTTTCGCTAGGCAGACGGGTGTGACCGCGGTATTGCATCTTGCGCCCAACCGTGCAATACACTTTCATGGTTCGCCACCGCAAGTTTTTCTTTGGCTGGATGTGGCTGATGAAACGGAGGTCGATATCGACGAGCGGCGCTTAGCAGCCTGTTTTCTATTCGATTGTTTGGCAGAGGGTCGGCGGGTGTTATTGCATAGTAGCCTTGGGCGCCATCGAACCCGTTGGGCATATGTGGCTTACTGTATATCCGCTGGGCGATCGGTGCGGGTAGCTTTGCGCCAGGCTGCTGAGCGACCCTGGCTCTCACCGTATCATACAGACACCGCGGCATGGGAAGAGTTTGCTGAAGCTATACACCTTGACCTGGTCGACGGATCACTGGCTCCCAGGCGTGGTGGCGAACTCTAAGGAGGACACAATGCTGTTCGCAGATGCCGTTTATGTGGGGATCGACCCGACTGCCGGGGTGCGGCCAATGCATTACGCTGCGCTCGATGCTGATCTACGTCTCCTGGCGTTGGACAAGGGGAATATGGAGACCGTACTGGCATTTATCGGCGGGTTAGAGGCGGCGGTGGTGGGAATAGATGCACCACAATCTCCCAACAAGGGTTTAATGCGACAGATGGAGGTCCGACGACGCTTTAACCTACGGCCTAGAGGTCAAACCTGGGGGAAGTGGAGAGTTTGCGAATACGAATTACGGCGGCGAAACATTCGCCTGTACAACACACCGAGCACGAAGGAGGCTGCCCCTGGCTGGGTGAGAACGGGATTCACCCTGTACAATCGGCTGCAGTCCATGGGTTTCCAATTCTTCGTAGCTGGGGAGGATTCAGATCAGCGGGTAATGATTGAGGTGCAGCCCCATGCCTCTTTCACTGTGTTGCTCGGGCGTCGCCCGTTCCTAAAGCATAATCTAGAAGGGCGAATGCAACGGCAACTGGTACTCTTTCTGGAAGGCCTTGCCCTCCCTAACCCACTTCATGCTCTGGAGGAAATTACCCGCCACCATTTGCTCACCGGATACCTGCCACTAGAGACGCTTTACGAACACGATCAACTTGACGCCCTAGTAGCCGCCTACACTGCCTACTTGGTGGGTGTCAAATCCGAGCGGGTGATCCAGGTTGGCGACCGGGAGGAAGGTCTGATCACCTTGCCAGCGACGAGGCTGAAAGATTTCTACCCCTAACCAAATGCTGACTGATCTAATCAGAAAATACAGCACAAATGAGCCGAAAGAATATTGAGTCTACTGAAAAAAGCGGCCGCCAGCAGGAGAGTGGGGTATATATAGGGTGTGGGCAAAGCCCACACCCTACATATACCGTTCCCTACCTCACGCTTGGGCTTTTTTCAGTGCAGTCAGTATTGTTATGGAATGTCATTCCTTCGGCTGCGTTCAGAACGCCAAGACTTATAATAGAAGCTAGGGAGAACTGAAGTCGAAAGATGGACAACAGCATCTTTCATGGTTGACAATGCACAAGGAAGGAGTGAGGTGCTTTCATGCTCAGGACAAGGACTCTACGCACATTCGTCGCAGCATCGGTTCTACTTTTTTTCTTGCAGGGGTTGCGGGTTATTTTTTCAGTGATGTTCGGCATCATTTATGATCAAGTATTTGAGGGCCCTATTGATTACTGGCTCATAGTCAGCAACCTGCTTTTAATTGCAGCACTGCTAGCGCCGGCTCTGACTCCGCGCAAGGCACAGGGTAAGTGGCTGGCGGTTTTTGCTATCCTGGCTGCTTTTTCCAGGGTGGCGATGACGGTCAACGATGCCGACATTCGTTATTGGGGGTCGCTGGCAACCCTAACCTTTAGCGGCCTGTACATGACCGGATTGCTTAGATTGGATCGTCCGATGTTCATTATAGGGCTGGTGGGCGCGCTTGCCATGGATCAGTTGCTGCGTGTCGCAGGACACACTTACGACCTTAGCCTGCGATCTAGTTGGTTGCTAGTTCAAATCATTTGGACAGCGCTGGTGGTGGGATTGACGCTGTGGTTGGATCGCCGCGCTCAAGCCGAGGGGAGTCAGCCTGGGGGATTAACGTGGTTAGACGGGTTGGCGTTAGGTGGTTTCCTGTTTCTAGAGACGTCTTTGCTTACCTTGCCCAATGGGGTTGCCCGCTGGAGTGATACTCATTACCCGGCAGTCGCGCCTCTGCTGTTGACCGTCACACTTCTGCCACTCATCCCTGAGGTCAATTCTTGGATCAGGCGCATCTGCCAGGAGGCTAAGGTGCGATTTGGTCTGGCGGCTGTTCTAGTCCTGGGATTGCTGGTCGGTTACTTCGCCACGGGTGTGGTGGCTGGGCTCGTGTTGCTTGGTGTTCAGGGGGCAGTGCTTGTGTTGTTTGTCAGTATGTTTGGTGGCTCTACAGTTGATCTGCGCCCAGCAGGGGTTAGCTTGGCGCTTGGGCTTTTCTTGTTTCTTTTGTTGAATTTCCTTAATGCCTTCGCTTTCACCTATCCATATGTATTACCGCTGATGCGTGGGTTGGGATGGGCTGTCTACTTGGCAGCGGGACTAGCAATGGGATTATGGGCGGTGGTAGGTGATCTGGCAAAAGGTGATGTGCCTTCACCCATGGTGGATTCAGCACTGATAGGGTTGGCATCACTGGCGGCTGTTGCCATCTCAATCTTAGCGGTTTGGCCACTACCCACAGAATCTCTGGCTAAGAGTGGGACCCTACGTGCAGCTACCTATAACATCCACTACGGCTACGACGACGATTGGCGCTTCATGCTTGAGGAGATGGCCCAGGCGATCGAGGAGGCCGATGTGGATGTGGTCGCGTTGCAAGAGGTCGATGCAGGCCGAATAACCAGTTACTTTGTCGATGACGCGCTCTACCTGTCCAAGCGCCTGCGGATGAACGTCGCTTACCTGCCAACGGTTGAGCATCTGACCGGAATCGCCTTGCTCTACCGCGGCCCTGCGGCCCCGACGGACTGGCGACTACTGACCAGCCTACAGGAGCAGACAGGAATTGTCCACGTAAATCTGAACCCTCTGGGCCAACCTGTACATGCTTATGGAATTTGGATGGGTTTGTCGGATGAGGATACGGAGCGGCAGATCACTGAAGCTTTGGGCTTTATTGGCGACCATTCGCCAGCGACCTTCGGTGGTGACTTCAACGCCAAGATGGGAAGCTCGGTAGCTGATGTAGTTGAAGCCGCCGGTTTTATTGATCCTTTTACAGTGTTGGAAATCGATCCGGCACCACCAACTAGCCCAGCGATCAACCCCAAGTCTCGCATTGATTTTGTATGGTTGCGGGGGTTATTGCCCTCGCGGGCTTGGGTGTCGGAATCGCTGGCCTCCGATCACCGAATGGTCATTGCGGAATTTAAGATACCATAGGAAGGCTGCACTGAAAACAGCCCGTTGGGTCGTCACTCCGACGGGCTGTTCTCAGTGCAGTCATGTTTGTAATTTAAGTTTTTATGTAACTACTCAGTCTGTCATTGCGAGGAACGAAGTGACGAAGCAATCTCCACCGTTGATTACATGTTGAAGGCACGAGATTGCTTCGCTACGCTCGCAATGACATCAAAAAGTCGCTTCGTGAGTAGGCTTGCCTCTTTCCAGACGATACCTGAGTAGTTACGTTTTTATTTGATCTAAAGGGATATGCATTACCGAGATTCGATGACCTTGTCGATAAAGAGGCCTCAACCCCGGGAATGTTATTCGGGAGAGAACTCGGGGTGATTATCACGCAGCCAGGTCTTAATTTTCCTCTTATAAACGATAGCCTCTTCGAGCAGTTTGGCTGCTTCACCGTCCGTTATTCGCCCTGATCGATCATATGAGCTGATATTCCGTTTATTCCGACAACTATCGAGGTAGGAGGCGAGTGCTTTTTGCTCTGGACTCATGGATAAAGGTGAGGGTAGAAAGACTGTCCAGTGGTGTCCGGTACCGTGAGTCCTATAACCGGCACAGTAGAGGGGAATAGTAGCCAATGTGAGAACTGGGTCGTAGGCGATCATGAAGCGACGGTCTGATGAGAGACCCTCTACGCTCGCATCAACTAGATCGCGATCCACAAGGTACAACATTTCTTTGATCTCTTGTTGCGAGGTTTTATGTCGTCTAAGACGATCATCCCTCAGCAACTCGTCGAAGTTCATTCTCGCCTCCTATCAAGAAGATTTTGGGCTCCTCAAGAACGGCAAGTATGAAGTGATTGCCCTCGGTTACCTTACGTTGTAGTTCATCAGGGGTCATATTCATGATGTTGATCTCGCGTCCAAGTTGTTCCCTGACGGGTGACAGGATGTGGGAAAGACGCCTAGCAGAAATCTCGCCGATCACCATCAGATCGATGTCACTTAATGCGCTCTCCGATCCCTTTGTATAGGAGCCAAAGATGAAGGCTATTTGAATATCACTATTGGCTTTCCGTATTTGTTCTCTAAGCAAATCACCCAGGCCAACAGTCTTGGCAAACATGGATTTTAAATCGGGGTATATAGGATGCACACGATTTATTTGAAAATACTTCCTGTTTCCCTCCACTTTTTCCCCAATTAGCCCAATTAGTGTTAAACGCTCAAGTTCGCGCTGAACAGCGCGTAGAGGTCGACCTGTTCGATTAGCAACCTCTCGCAGATAGTATTGGTTTGCCGGGTTAAGCAGGAACAATTTCAAGACTGCTACCCGGGCTTTAGATGTGAATAGTTTGTCAATCATCGATCCCCTAAACGTATACATTATGCATACGTTAGACTACATAATGTTAGAAGTTACGCAGTTGGCGTGAATTTGCTAAACTGGGAGCATGAATCCACCCAAATGCGACGAACTGGACTATATCAACTTCTTGGTTGCTGCGCAGAGAGTATTTAGCAGCGTTGAAGCCTCTAAGACACATCCGGATGATGAGGATCCACCAGAGCATGACGCCTACACGCGTCTGTTGCAGCGATTGCCGCCAGATAGTG
>Ga0209986_10001103_pt1 | contig 26247 bp, 23 predicted proteins | sample BlataG_FD_183168 | JGI IMG/M metagenome (GOLD analysis project Ga0209986, IMG submission 183168) | Deep subsurface microbial communities from Black Sea to uncover new lineages of life (NeLLi) - Black_00105 metaG (SPAdes) (version 2) | ecosystem: Environmental > Aquatic > Marine > Oceanic >... | reverse complement strand
GAAGCAGACCGAGACATATGAGTGCGGTGAAGTGCCGATCGGAGAGGCGCAGATACAGTTTCATTTCCAATATTATATGTTTGCAATAATATTCGTGGCGTTCGATCTCGTGAGCATATTCGTCATCTTATGGGCTCTTGTTTTCTCGGGCCTCGGGCCCATAGCCAAGGTGATGCTCCTGAGCTTCCTCGCTATACTCATGGTGGGAGTAACATACGCGCTGAAAAAGGAAGAGATAATCTGGATCTAAAAGGTCAGATAGGATCGATCATGCTCATGCGATCAAAGGATTTCCTCGCATGGGCGGACGATTGGTTCGGTCGCGTGCTGAAGAAATCGACTCTTGGGAGAGCAGTTGACCGCGTCTTTACTGATTTCTTCACCTGGGCGAGAATCAATTCGCTTCATCCGCTTCACTTTGGTATTATGTGCTGTGCTATTGAGATGGCCGCTGCATCCGCACCCAGGTTCGACGCGCAGCGGCTGGGGATTATCTATCGATCCACGCCTCGACAATGCGATATCCTTCTCGTTAACGGACCCGTGAGCAAGAAGCTCAGGCCCGATCTCAGGAGGCTCTATGATCAGATGGCTGATCCGAAATGGGTAATCGCAATGGGCGAATGCGCAATTTCCGGAGGGCCTTTCTGGCAGAGCTATTCCATAGTCGAGGGAGTTGATCAGTTCATTCCAGTCGATGTCTACATCCCCGGTTGTCCGGTGAGACCAGAGGCGATGATCGAGGGATTTGTGAAGCTTCAAGAGAAGATAAGAGCTGAGAAGAAAGGACTGCTGACAGAGGATTGGGTCAGGAAGTGATCGATCTGGAAACCGAACTTCGCTCACGCATTGATGGACTCAAGCGCAAGATCGTGCGGAAGGCAGTTGCGACCTGCGAGAGAAGGATTGAGCGAGAGCTACCGGAAAAAATCGGGAAAGAGCTCTCGGAACTTCACGCAGAAAAGGGATTTATCAGAATGAGAGTCGAGCGCTCCTCGATACTCAAGCTCTGCAGGCTGTTGAAGGATTCCTATAAATTCAATCACCTCTCCCTGATCACTACTGTCGACTGGGATGACCGCTTCGAGCTGGTATATCATCTCTTTTCTTATCCCTACAACTGCGCGGCAGAGATCAAGGTCGAGATTCCGAGAGACGATCCAAAAGTGGACAGCGTAACGCCGCTCTGGGGAGGTGCAAATTGGCACGAGAGAGAGGCATACGATATGATGGGTATCGTGTTCCTGAATCATCCCGATCTCAGGCGAATACTGCTGCCCCAGGAGTACGAATATTTCCCGCTGAGAAAGGATTTCAAGATGGAGCTGGAGTGAACCACACATGGCAGAGATGTGGATTAATATGGGACCGCAGCACCCGATGACTCACGGACTGTGGAATCTCAGAATCAAGGTGGATGGCGAGATCATCGTCGATGCCGTGCCGGAGATTGGATACCTTCACAGGGGAATGGAGAAGATTTTCGAGCACAGGACATACCCGCAGATAGGACCCATTACAGATCGTCTCTGCTACGGATCCTCTTTCACATGGAATCATCTCTATTGCTTGACCATCGAGAATCTGATGAAGCTGGAGATCCCGGAAAGGGCGAAGTACATCAGGGTGATGGTAATCGAGATGCAGCGAATCGCATCCCACCTCATGTGGATAGCAGCATATGCCGCAGACCTCGGATTGCTGGCAGGCTTTCTCTGGGCAATGAGGGAGAGGGAGATATTTCTCGATCTGATGCAGGCTCTCAGCGGCTCTCGACTGACCTATAATTACGCTCGCATCGGCGGTGTAGCAGCCGATCTCCCGTCGGATTTCGAGAGAGATGCCCTGAGAGCCGTGAACTACTTCGAGAAAAAACTGGAGGAGTATGAGGCGCTCTACCGCGATTCGAAGATTTTCCTCATGAGAAACCAGGGGATCGGCGTGCTGAGCAAGGAGGACGCGATAAACCGCGGAGTTACCGGTCCAACACTTCGCGCGAGCGGCGTCAAGTACGATATTAGAAAAGATCAGCCATATGAAGTCTATGAGGAGATCGACTTTGAACCGCAGAGCTCCCCCGACTGCGATTGTTACGGACGCTACGTGGTCCGAATGAACGAGATGAGGGAGAGCTGCAAGATTATTCGACAGGCACTTTCTAAGATGCCACAAGGTCCTGTAAGAGTTAAAACTCCTCTGATTGGACCGCAGGGTGATGCGATAGGCCGCGTCGAGGATCCGCGCGGTGAGGGCATAATGTATGTCATTGGTGACGGCAGCGAAAAGCCTTACAGGCTGAAGGTGAGAAGCCCATTATTTGTCATCCTTTCCGCGGCAAGGCAAATGCTCGTTGGCTATAAGATTGCAGATGTCGTAGCAATCATGGGAAGCATCGATGTCTGCATGGGAGAGACGGACAAGTGAGGAACCATGGATCTCTGGGGCATATCATATGAGTTAACAAGCTTCCTGATCGACATAATAAACTTCTTCATATACGGCCTCGGATGGCTATTGCCAGGAGTTCTTGGGGATGCATTCAATGGGCTCGGCGATTGGTTGGCATCAACCGGTGTTCTGAACATCCTCACAATGATTGTGGAAGCACTCATTGTCCTAATCGTTGCCATTTTAAACGTTATTACTTTGATTTGGATAGATAGAAAACTTCTGGCCAGAATGTGGGATAGCCGAGGACCGTTCTATGTGGGACCCCTCGGATATTTCCAGAATATTGCGGATGGGCTAAAGCTGTTCCTCAAACAGGTGATAACGCCCTCCAAGGCAGATAAACTGAGCTATCACGTCGCTCCGGTGGTTTTCATCGGGTCGTCAATCCTAATTCTTGCCGTGATTCCTCTGAGCCCCGGCTTCGCACTATCATACGAAAGAGCGCCTATTCCAGGGGGCGTTCTATTCGCATTCGCCATATTCGCGATTGCGCCATTCTCAATACTTGTGGCAGGATGGGCGCAAAATAACAAGTACACGCTCATTGGCGGAATGCGCTCGGCCGCTCAGATGATGAGCTACGAGATACCGCTTCTTCTCAGCATCGCCTCGGTGTTTCTGCTCGCCGGGAGCTTTAACTTCGGTGATGTGGTAGAAGCTCAAGCGAATATCTGGTTCGCAATACCCCTCTTCATCGGGTTCGTGGTCTTCCTCGTCTGCATAGTGGCAGAGATCGAGAGAATACCATTCGATCTTCCCGAGGCGGAGGCGGAGCTCGTCGAGGGATGGACAACCGAGTACAGCGGAATGCGATTCGGCTTTTTCCTGATGACTCAGTACATCCGTGGGTATGCGGGCTGCGCCATCGCCGCAGCTCTCTTCCTTGGAGGATGGCATGGTCCGTCAATAATTCCGGATGAGATATGGTTCCTGAGCAAGGCGTATATCGTCTTCCTCATTTTCGTGTGGATGCGCGCCTCTCTGCCCAGGATTAGGACTGATCAGATTCTGGACCTCGGCTGGAAGCGCCTGCTACCGCTCGCAATGATCAATCTCATCATCGCAGTCGCAATGAAGACATCAGGGTGGTTTTGAACGATGCAGGTAAACAGTGAGCCGGCCAAACGGGAAAAGGTCTCATTCACGGGACTGGTGTTGAAGCCCATGTGGGCTACGTTAGTCCAAGTGGTGAGAAATTCATTTAGAGGCAAGCCTAACACAGTCCTCTATCCGCGGGAGAGATTGACGGTTCCCCCGAGATACAGGGGTAAGCATGTCCTCAGCTTCACGCGGTGTATCGGCTGCGGCCAGTGCGTCAAAATTTGCCCTAACGATTGTATGTGGATGAAGAAGATAAACGATCCTGACCTGGGGAAGATCGAAAGGCCTGGTGTGGACTATTCGAGATGCCTCTTCTGTGGGCTCTGCGTCGAGATCTGCCCCACAGATGCGATTCTCATGACTGGAGAATATGAGCTCTCGGCCTATGATCGGAAGGAAATATGCTTTGAGCCCGAGGAGCTGAGAGCGGATGACTTTCCCGTAAGAGAGCCAAAGGAATCGACACTCCTACCAGCACTCGATTTCGATAGGTGCAAGGGTAAGGAGGAGTGCGCGAAAATCTGCCCGGTACATTGCATAGAAATTGTTGAGATTGAAAAAACGGGAAGGAAAAAGCCGGAGATCGATCTCTCCGTCTGCACCCTATGCGGAAAATGTGCTGAGCTCTGCCCGGAGAAGGCGTTCGAGATGAAAGAGAAGCTCATCGTCATGTTCGAGCGACCTTTACCAGTGTTCGATCCCGCGGAGTGCACAGGCTGCGGCGCATGCTCCAGGGCATGCCCTTCCGATGTCGTCTATATGGTCGAGATGCCCGGGACCGAGAAGACGAAGCCCGATGGGAGGAAAACAAAACCGAAGAAACTCGCAGTCTTCGTGCTGGAGAAATGCATCGGCTGCGGTCGCTGCGCAGACGCGTGCAAGTTCGATTGTCTGAAAATGGTGCCTGAGTCGCAATTAAGGGAGAGCGAGAAAGAAGGGGTGAGGGTAGAGTGACTATTGAAGAGATTATCTTCTGGATCCTTGCGACGATTACGCTCGTATCCGTTATGGCGATGCTGAGGTCGAGGGAGATAATTCACAGCGTTATCTTTCTCGCTACCGCATTTCTCGCCATTGCGGCACTTTTCATACTTCTGAATGCCGAGTTCATTGCCATTGTGCAGATATTGGTCTATGTCGGCGCTATTGTCGTCGTCATTCTGTTCGCGATCATGCTCACGAAAAGAGAGCTACCTGGGGGAGGGGGAGCACGATGAGCTCAAAGCTACTGTCTGGAGCTCTTGTATTCCTGCTTGCAATATTAATGATAGCCATGTTTGCGCAGGTGGATTTACCGGTCTCTGATCCGGATGAGACTTCGAACGAGGAGCTCGGCCAGCAATTCTTCGGGGACGAATCCGACCCCGGATACAGCCCGGTGATGCTCATGCTCGCGCTTCTACTAATCGTCGGGCTCCTGGGCTCGGTCTTCCTCGCGAAGGAGGAGGAGAGACGATGATACCCATGATAGATTGGCTGATATTCGCCTCGCTGCTTCTCGCCATCGGAGCCTACGGCGTTCTCACCGCGAAGAACGCTATACTGGTGTTAATGTCAATCGAGGTGATGCTAAACGCCGCAAATATCAGCCTGGTGACATTCTCAGCATACAGTAGCCAACTGCATACCTACACAGACTCCATGGGCCAGGTGTTTGTACTCGCATCGATGACCGTTGCGGCCGCAGAAGTGGCTGTCGGTCTGGCGATATTCCTAGTCCTCTACAAGAGATACGGATCGATCGATGTGACTAAGGTCAATATCCTGAGGTGGTAATGGATGATGATCGAATATGCGTGGCTAATTCCCCTCTTCCCGCTCGTCGCATTTCTGATCATATCCGTTGTTCCACAGAAGCTGCTAATAAGGGAAGGAGGAGCACCATGGATTATCGGCGCATCTACCGCCTCATTCGTCCTCTCGGTCCTCGTCATAATTGATGTCCTGAGCGGACAGACTCTTACTGGGGGAGATGCCCCCAGCATAACATGGTTCAGCGTCGGATCGTTCGATCTGACCTTCGGCATTTGGGTTGACCAGCTGACAGCGGTCATGCTGCTCGTCGTCTCTCTCATCGGAACCCTAGTTGTCATCTACTCCGTTGGGTACATGCATGATGAGGGGAAGAGAAAGAGGAGATACTACGCGGAGATTGCTCTGTTCATCGGCGTGATGTTCGGTCTCGTCCTTGCTGACAACTATCTGGAAATGTTCATTTTCTGGGAGCTTGTAGGTCTCTGCTCCTATCTGCTCATCGGTTTCTGGCACTTCAAGCCGAGCGCATCAAGCGCTGCCAAGAGAGCGTTCATTGTCACGAGAGTGGGCGACATCATGTTGCTCTCCGGCCTGATTATACTTCTCAAGTTTGTAGGGACGCTCGATTTCGCCACTCTATTCGCCTTCAATCCCGCAACTGGCGAAGGAAGCCTTGCGGCAGCCGGTATGTCTCCTGGGATTGCCACTCTGGCGATGATACTTCTTTTCGGTGGTGCTATTGGTAAGAGCGCTCAATTCCCGCTTCACGAATGGCTGCCGGACGCGATGGAAGGCCCATCGACCGTATCCGCGCTCATACATGCCGCAACGATGGTCAATGCGGGTGTCTACCTTGTGGCGCGATCTTTCCCGTTGCTTGTGCAAACACCTGATGCGCTGGTATTCATTGCGATCATCGGAGGTATTACTGCAATTATTGCCGCGAGCAATGCGCTTGTCGCTAACGATATCAAGAGAGTTCTGGCGTACAGCACCGTGAGCCAGCTCGGATACATGATGCTCGCTCTGGGCGCTGGAGGGCTGATCATAGCCACCTTCATGCTTGACGAACATCAGGAAGGGCTGGGAGTCGGCTACTCAGCTGGCATATTCCATCTTATGAACCACGCATTTTTCAAGGCCCTTCTATTCCTCGGTGCGGGAAGTGTGTTACATGTCATTGGCACCAATGATATGAGGCGGATGGGCGGCCTTGGAAAAACTATGAAGATCACATCTTTCACAATGCTCATAGCATCGCTTTCTATCGCGGGCATTCCGCCATTCAGCGGATTCTGGTCTAAAGATGAAGTGCTGGCAACGACCTTCCACGCCTTCGAAGATGCTGGCAGCTACAACATGGTCTTTCTGATCCTTTGGATAATAGCCGTCGCAACCGCCTTCATGACTGCATTTTACATGTTCCGCATGTGGTTCATGACCTTTGCTGGAAAACGGAAATCTGACACTCATATCCATGAATCACCTCGGATCATGACAGCACCATTGATGATCCTAGCGGCTCTTGCTATTTTTTCGGGCTTTTCATTCTTCACGGGCCAGGGCTTCTTCGCGTTCCTTTCCGAGTCGATCACAGGAATTCCTGCGGGAGTTGCCGTAGAGGCTGTCAATCCGCTTGAGGCACTCGGGCATATATTCGCCAGCCCGCTGACTTATGCCTCGCTGATAGTCTCGATCATCGGGCTCTTCACCGCATATACAATATATTACAAGGGAACATGGTCAGTCGCTCGCCTTGCCACAGGCACTGCAGGAAAGATGCAGCGGCTGTTAGCCAACCGATATTATATCAGCTGGTTCTACGACGCATTCGCCTACAACATTGTCTATGGATTTTCAGTTCTCGTAGACCTGTTTGACATATATGTGATCGATGGCGCCATAAACGGAGCTGCCTGGATCAGCCGGAAGTCAGGAGCTGTAATGAGAAGAGCGCAAACTGGCTTTGTACAGAATTATATCGCCGTTATTCTCTTGGGCACATGCCTGCTGATAATATTCATGATTATTACTGCGGAATGGGGGGGAGGATAGAGTATGTTCGAGGAACTGCAGACATTTGCGCAGAATCTCCTGGAAGGCATACCAGTCCTCACGCTCATGATCTTCCTGCCGCTCCTCGGTGTGGGGCTCATATTCTTCTTTGGAAGATCGATGAAACTCATCAGGACGATCAGCCTACTATTTTCAGGTATTCCTCTGATCCTCGGTATACTCCTATTCGTCGCGTTCAGCTGGGGGAACGCCCTACCCGCTGGTGAGACATTTGCGGATCCGCAATTCTACGAGGAGTATGAATGGATTCCAAGCCTGGGAGTTTCCTATGTGGTGGGGGTGGACGGGATCAGCCTGCCACTTCTGCTGCTTACCCCGCTGCTGACCTTCCTGGCGATCCTGTTCTCATGGGATGTGAAGCGCCGGCCAAAGGAGTACTTCGGGCTGATTCTGCTGATGCAGGTGGGGATAACGGGCGTATTCGTCTTACTCGACTATCTGATATTCTACGTCTTCTGGGAGATCGTCCTGATACCGATGTACTTCTTGATAGGCATCTGGGGAGGGCCGAACAAGGATTACGCGGCGATTAAGTTCTTCATTTATACCCATGTAGCAAGCCTCGTAATGCTTCTGGCGATAATGGCGATTTACTTCAATGCGGGAGCGACGACATTCAACATGATTGAACTCGGTGAGTCAGCTCCCGGCTTCAGCAAAGCTTTCCAGATAATAGCTTTTGGAGCGCTTCTGTTCGGTTTCGGCGTTAAGATGCCCATGGTTCCGTTCCACACATGGCTGCCCGATGCGCATGTCGAGGCACCGACTGCCGGAAGCGTGCTGCTTGCTGGTCTTCTGCTGAAGATGGGGGGCTACGGACTCATAAGGGTCGCAATACCCACGCTGCCCGAGGGAGCGAGCTACCTCGCGCCACTCATGGTCGTGATCGGTGTTGTGAGCATTCTGTACGCGGCAATCGTCTGTCTTGCTCAAAAGGACCTGAAGAAGATGGTGGCCTACTCTTCCGTGAGCCACATGGGCTTCGTGATGGTTGGCTTTGCGACCCTTGGACAGGTCGGCATTGTCGCGGGCGTATTCATGATGTTCGCACACAGTCTCGTCACCGCCGTGCTCTTCATGACCTGCGGCGTGGTCCAGCATCACTGCGGAACCCGGATGATACCCAAGCTGGGGGGCATATCGGAGCGGATGCCGAAGCTCGCAGCCATCATGACTACCGGATTCCTGGCCTCACTGGGTCTTCCCGGGTTAGTGATATTCGCAGCAGAGTTCATGGTATTCTGGACCATATTCAACAACTGGGGGCTATGGTTATTCCTACCAATCCTCAGCGTGGCCATCACGGCCGCATACTATCTGTGGGCGCTCCAACGATCGATGTTCGGGCCGCTGACCGAGGAGATCGAGACGGAGCAGATAGATGATGCAAACTGGTTTGAGTCAGCGCCCATGGCGGTATTGATTGCTCTGATTGCGTTATTCGGGATTTTCCCCGCGATCATATTGCACAGAATTAGTGACGCGGTTACAATCATTCTGCGTTCTTTCGGGGTGGGCTAAATGACGGCAACAACGGAGTATTTCGGAGTTCTAATGCCCCAGATAATCCTGCTCATATTCGCGCTCGTATGTCCGGCTCTAGATCTCTGGCTCAAGATGCGCAGGGGGATCGCCTATTGGGCGATCATCGGCCTTGCGATAGTGGGAATAATTGAAACTCTGGCACTGATTCCCGATACGCGAGATCTCCTATCGTTTCTGTTCTGGACAGAGCCGCCTCAGACAGAGGTTTTCGACATCGGAGCGTTTTCGAGGATATTCACGATTGTTTTCGTCTTCGTTGGCGGGCTTGTCGCCCTTGCCTCTCCCGATTTTATCAAGAAGGAGAAGAATCACGGTGAGTACTATGCGCTCCTCCTGATAGCAGTCACTGGGATGTCCTTCGTGGCTACTGCTGCCGATCTCATCGTGATATTTATCGGCCTGGAGATCGCGGGCATTTCGTGCTACGCTCTCACGGGCTTTCAGAAATCGGTCAAGAGATCCACTGAGGCTGCGATGAAGTACTTCATAGTAGGAGGTTTCTCATCGGCAATCACTCTCTTCGGAATATCGCTTATATACGGAGCGGGCGGCAGCACGAATCTGGTGGAGCTCGGCACGCTTCTGACGCTGGACAGCGAGCTGCACGCCATTGCCCTCTTGGGCATCGCTCTTTTGATTGTAGGTCTGGGTTTCAAGATAGCCGCAGTGCCGTTTCACATGTGGGCCCCCGATGTATACGAGGGCGCTCCCACCACTATTACCACTTTTTTGGCAGCTGGGTCCAAGAATATGGGCGTCGCGGCGATGTTCAAAATATTCCTTATCGCACTGCTGGCCATTAAGGCCGATTGGGATGTTGCCATCGCAATAATCGCCATCGTTACAATGAGCGTTGGTAACTTGATCGCTATCCAGCAGACCAGCGTAAAGCGCATGCTGGCATATTCGAGCATAGCTCAGGCGGGATACATCCTGATAGCGTTGCCCGTGGCGAGCGAGTACGCCGTCGCGGGCGGCATACTTCACGTCATCACGCATACTGCGATGAAGGGCGGGGCATTCATCGTCATTGCGGCCATGGCGATTGCGGGTCTCGGAGAGAGATTAAAAGATTTTGACGGACTTAATAGACGCTCTCCGTTCCTCGCGTTCTCGATGGCAATCTTCGTCCTATCACTCGCAGGCATTCCGCCCTTGGCGGGCTTCTACAGCAAATTCGTACTATTCTCCGGAGCGATATTCGGGGCATCGGAGCCCGGAGGCAGTGGATGGCTCGTCTGGTTGGCAGTTGCGGGAATTCTGAACAGCGCGCTGAGCCTGTTCTACTACGCGCGGATCATAAAGAGTATGTATATGCATGAGACACCGAATAAAAGTAGAATTGTCATTCCTCCGCTCATCAAAGTGGCTATCCTCATAGCGCTGATCGCAACAATATTTATAGGTCTATATCCACAACCATTCATCGATGGTGCAATGGGAGCTGCACATGCGCTCAATGAGCTGCTTCCGTTCGGTAGATAGATATAGAACAATAACGAGAGATAATAAAAGCCTCTACGAGTGATCAATTGACGCAAAAATCTGAAGAGCTGGCAATTGAAGAGAAGATAAGCTCTGCCGAGAGTAGAATTAAGTACAAATTACTTGATATGCCAGGCTATATGAGTTCGGTCTCGTGGGAGCTCGGGGTAGATAATGAGCTAGCGATGGTTGATAAGCGAATGAAGGAGCTCGTTGCCTCGTCACAGAAGATACTCACCGATGTCGCGCTTCATGTGGTTAATTCCGGCGGGAAGCGGCTCAGACCAACGCTTGCAATTCTCTCACATCATGCGCTTCAGGGAAATAATATGGAGAGGCTCGTAGACATAGCTGCTGCCATGGAGCTGATTCACTCTGCAACGCTCGTGCATGATGATATCAATGATGGAGCGGATCTGCGGCGGGGGAAGAGGGCTGCTTACAAGCAATTCGGTATGCATGAGGCCATTGTAGCGGGCGATTTTATGTTCGCCCGTGCGTTCTATGTCGGCGGCGGGTTCGAAAAGAAAATTATCGAGCTAGTTGCCGAATGCTGTACGCATCTCGCGGAGGGAGAGATCAGGCAGTATGCGCACAGAGGGGATATTGAACTCTCAGTTGATCAATACCTGAAGATAATAAGGGGTAAAACCGCACACCCAATCAAAGCCGCTGCACTGATAGGAGCATCTCTTGCCGATGGGAGTTCGGAAGATATCCGGGCACTGGGGGAGTATGGCCTTAATGTCGGCATGGCCTTCCAAATAGTTGATGACATCTTGGACGTCATCGGCGATGAACAGCAACTCGGGAAGATGACAGGCTCAGACATAAGAGAGGGAAATATGACTCTACCAGTGATTATAGCCCGGGAGAAGGATGATGGAATCGCAAGATCGCTCCAGGATGTACTGGGGGCGAAAGCACTAGACGCATCCGAGATCGATCGTTTTCTCGATATGGTTCGCGAGAGCGGCGGCGTAGAGCAGTCATTGGAGATTGCAAGGCGCTACTCCAAGGACTCTATCAAATATCTGGAGAGCATCCCAGATTCTGATCATAAGAACAGGTTGAGAGAGCTCGCGAGGCTTATTGTTGAGCGCTCAGCGTAATAGCGGGTGGCGGTGGTGAGCGCCGACCGGATTGATTACGAAGAGTGGCATAACATAATCAGATCGATGGAGACGATCGTGAGCCACTACGACAGAATGAATGACCTGACGACCTTTTTTCAGGTCGAGAGATGGCGTAAGGCGGCAGCCGCTTTCTCCGGAGAAGAGCTGGACATTCTCGAGATCGGCTGCGGTCCCGGAAGCTTTGCCAAGCATCTATCAGGTCGAAGAATTATCTGCGTGGATCCCTCTGAAGCGCTTCTTGGCGTGGCAAAGATCAGATTGAATCAGGAGGCTAATTTCATGCAAGGAGAGGCGGAAAGCCTCCCCTTTGAATCAGATAGCTTCGATAGGATATTCTGCTCCTTCTCCTTTAGGGATTTTCGCGATAAGAAACAAAGCCTGATAGAGATCCATCGAGCGCTCAGAAATGAGGGCATTGCAATTATTGTTGAGATAGCAAAACATAGGGGGAAGATCCGAAGCGCCCTGATTAGAATGCATCTGAGATATAATGTGCCGCTGATCGCAAGGCTTGCAATACCTAAAAGAGAAGTCAGGGAGTGGCAGGAAAACCCTTACGGGGAGCTCTGGAGAACATATGATCGGTTCATGAGCGCCGAGAGATATGCCGATATGATGCGCGAAATCGGATTTACCGAGATCAACTGGAAGTTGCTTTCTCTCGGGGGCGCTTTCATGCTTTGGGGCAGGAAGAAATGAAGGTAGAGGTTCTCGTGGTTGGTGCTGGCCCGGCGGGAAGCTGCGCTGCAAGGGAGATAGCAAAAGCCGGGTTCGAGGTTCTCGCGCTCGATAGAAGAGCGGAGATTGGTTATCCGGTGCAATGTGGCGAATTTCTACCGACCCCGGAGGAGCTTCGCAAGATTTTCCCTCAGAGCGAAGAGTACGGCGATCTTTTCGACACAGAGCCAGAAATCGTCGAGAGAGAGACGAACGAAATAGAGATAAATGGACCAAGAGGACTGAAATATTCACTGAACTTCCAGGGGATGACTATTGACAGGCGGAGATTCGACAAGAGTCTTTGGCAGAGGGCGGAAAAGGCTGGTGCTCGGCTCATGACGGGCGTGGAATTCTTGCGATTGAGCAGTTCCAACTGCGCAGAAACCACGGCGGGTGAGATTGAGTTTAAGCTCCTGGTTGGAGCAGACGGTCCTCTTTCGAAAATTAGAAAAAGCCTTGGTCTGGAGGGACCGAAAGCGATAAGTCAGGCGATCACCACACAGACAAGAGGAGAATGGGACAATCTCGTAAGGATGTATTTCGGATCGATCGCGCCGGGCGGATACGCATGGATAATCCCGAAGCGCGGCGGCGCAAATATCGGCCTCGGCATACAAAGAAAGTTCGTGAAAGGCTCTTTATCAACTCTGCTGCAGCGATTCCTGGAGGAAAACAGGATTAGTTCGGGGGAGACGACCTACGGACAGGTGCCAATCTCCGGTCCGATACCTCGGACTACGAAAGGGAATGCTATACTGGTTGGCGATGCTGCAGGTCAGGTGATGGCAACAAACGGCGGAGGGATACCTATCGCGATGATTTGCGGTAGGATATGCGGCCGATGCATCGCGGGAACGCTGAGAGGATCCGGAGCGCTATCTGATTACGAGAGGGAATGGAGAAGACAGCTTCTTACGCCGCTCAGGAATGCGGCGAGAACTAAGGCCATTGCGGATCTTTTCTTCCCGACTGACCGAAGATTAAAGTTCGCGATGAATGTCCTCGGTTCCGGTGGAATAGAGAGGGCGATCCTATGCAAGAGATTGTTTCATCTCCTTTGATCCCCGGACGAAATATCCTCGCTTCTGTATCTGAACGGTTTGAGAACCTGCCCGCATACATCGCATTCTCTGAGACGCCTTTCGAACTCCTTTCCGCAGCCCATGCATCTGTATTTCCAGAAGTATAATCTCTTTATGCCGCTCTCCTCCATCGGAATGCAATGAATGCCAAGCAGTTCAGAGACATTCTGGATCGAGTAGTCATCCGAGATAATGATCGCATCGAGCTCCAGAGCCAAGGCAAGAACATCCGTGTCAGTCTGTGATAGGCGGTCAATATCGCCGGTTTCATGGGAGGCTGATCGTATCTTTTCACGGCTTGCATCCGAAGGGGCATGGAGATGAATTTTCGTTCCAAGCAGCATTTGGACTCTATCAGATAACCCCCAGGAAACGAGCTCATCAAGTACGCCCTGAGGAACAATTATTTCGAAATCTGGTGGCAAATCCCTCGCATTGAAGAGCGCAGTCGTATCTACAACATATTTCATGAGTTTGCCACCTCGAAGAATTGAGCAAACTCGATCTGTCGAACGCTCTCCCTGAGGCATCTGACGATCGATTCAATATCTATTCGTTCTTCCTCCCTCTTCACATCTTCCAATTTGGCCTTGGTTGCAGGTCGACTCGGAACGAAAGCGCAAGTTGGAGACTTGAGATTGGATATTTCGAACGATCCGATTCGCCTTGCAATATCGATTATTTCCACCTTATCAAGACCGATGAGAGGTCGAATAATTGGAATGGAAACCGCCTCCTCTACAACCGCCATATTCTGAAGGGTTTGGGAGGCAACCTGCCCCAGAGAATCACCCATAATGATTGCGCATCCGCCAATCTCATTGCAAAGCCATTCTGCGACTCTGAGCATGGCACGCTTGCATAATACGCAGGTGAGTCCGGGCTTTGAGCATTGCGCAAATTGAGATAGAGCAATCCGCTGTTCAAATATCTGAAGACTCACCTCTTCTCTGATCGAGCGAGAAAGGGCTTCGACATGCCTCTTGATCTTCTCAATATGTCTCTCATCGCCAGCTGGGTTGACAAATCCTGAAATGGCTGCAATCTTGATCCCCTGACGACCCAGTAGATATCCTGCAACGGGTGAATCGATACCGCCAGATAGCAGTAGGACCATGGTGGGGGCATTCATGAGAACCTTCCCTGAAGACTAACATTTACACAGATATGACATCGGAAAGAAATAATTTCTCAGCTTCAAGCCATTCACTGGGATTATTGTGGGTTAGGCATGGCGCAAACGGATCTGACAAGCTTATAATTCATGTATATAGATTTAATCTCTTGCCCGACTCATCGTGGAAGACAGGGGATTCGTATTCCTCATCTTCCGACTCGTCCATTACAACGTTCAGCAGCATATTGACGATTTCTCGCATCTGATTAAGCTCCTCTCGGAGCTTCTTGATCTCTTCAATCAGATCGTGCGTATCAGAATGCATTGAGTGCCTCTTCCGGTGGTTTATCTTGCATCGGTGATTTATCCTTTTTGCTCTTTAGTCTCACATCTCGATAATCCTTTGCGAGCTTGCGATGCTCGAACCTATCGCATCTCTCGCAGAAGAGCCTATTGTCCTTTTGCTCCAGTGGCTCTCTACAGCTCTTGCATCGAGCAAGTACAACTCCCAGGTACGGTTTTGCCGTTGTGAGCTGGATGGAAGGCTTCGCCTGAATAACCTCGGCTCTGATTATATCCGTAATTCGAATCTCCTGAGAAGCGTCTTCGACATATCCGTTCGATAGCTTGCTCACATGGAGGCTGGCGAGTGTCTCGCCGCCTATCTGCCGTCTTTGTCCTTCTATGGCCAGTAAATTACAGACTACCATAGAAGGTCTCGCATTTGTCACCTCGCAAAAGACATTATCACCTATACAGGCGACCATTGGAGGATTATCAATTATCAGCTGTGCAATCTTATCCCGCTCATCGAGCTCTAAGGAGCCTATTGCGGCGGAATATATCATCCCATTCTCCTCATAGGTTCCGAAGCCGGCTATGTATTCCTCCGCGGTAGCAACCAACTCCCCTGGCAGAACCCTCCTTTGCTCCTTTCTTTGCACCAAGAATTCACCTTCTTACAACTATTCTCAGCAACGCCACATCAACTAGTTCCACTGGCTTGTCGTGAAATTCGAACATGAACGGTATCTCGAACTTATAGTTTTTGATGTGTTGAGCGTCCGCTCCTAGCGATCTGCAGAACTCAGCCACGAAATCCGTTGTTTCGGCCAGGTGAAGGGAATATGTTACATTTGAAATCCGAATCGCCGCCTGAAGAAATGGTCTATCAGCCCCCCTTCTCTGTGCTCCAAATGGTGGGTTCTGGACAACCGAATTAAAGCGGTCAGTTATCGAGGAGATATCAGCGCATATCACACTGATGTCAGCGCCAGCCGCGAGAGCATTGCTTCGGCATAGTGATACCATTTCTGGATCGGAGTCGTAGCAGCTGACAGTGGATGCACCGATCTGTGCGGCACCAATGCCTAGGATTCCGTTTCCACAGCCGAGATCAGCCACTTTTTTCCCCTGGATATCTCCGTATGATAGAGCAGTCCAAAGGAGATCAGAAGCAATTGTCGCTGGCGTAGTGTATTGTTCCAGCTCGGGATGAGGAGTCTTCGGTTTGGCCAGCTTCTCGAGAGCCATTTCCAGGCTTCGACGTTTGATCATCAGGATTTCCAGCGGCTTCTCAAAGCAAACTGAATATATAAAGCTCAATAGGAGAAACAGATTACCTCAATTAACCAAAATATTCACCGTTATTTTGATATCTGGATAGTCTTTTTCTACGTTATCAGACATGATACCGAAAAACTCTTAATTAAATAGGCCAAACAACTGATTTTTCATCATCATCAATGAAAGATACATCTCATCAGTAAAATTATCCACGGTGAGATTTATTTGACCGTACGAATCAATTTGCATAGTAGGATCATACCGAGGTTTCTCCTATTTATCATACTATTTAGTTTGCTCTCGAGCAACTTCCTGCTTCTCGCTAAATCTGATCCGATCCTGGAGGACACGGCTCCATACGAAAAACGGTTTCTATGGGAATTTGACAATCCGTCGAATTACACGCTGAGCAACACGACAATTGAAAACGGAACAGCAATACTGGCCTATTCACCTCTCTCCATCAACATCACTTCAGAGCAGGATTTCAACAACGGAACAATGGTCAATGTAGATAGCCTATCTGTTCCTGGAGATATAAGACTTGGAATATCGGAACCGCAATGGAATCAGAATAGTATCCAATTGATTGAGACCGATCTCGATGATACTTATATTACTAATTATAGTCCAACCATTAATTACGGGGCTTCAGAACAAATCTTGGTTGGCAATTATGAAAATAATATCTATAGAGCGCTCATCAGCCTAAATTCTTCATTATTATCATCCATACCATGGGATGCGGATCAAGTAAATGCATCTTTGTCACTGTATCAGATATCTGGAGATCCAGGCGAGGACATCTATGCAAATATGAGCTTCGCCAATTGGACCGAGGGAGACGGAGACTGGAATGGGACGCTTTGCATTATCTGGGTTAATGAGACAGTTGGAACAAGGAGAACGAACGAACCAGTTATTATTGAGATTCCAATATCGGGACCAAATATCTCGGATCCCGATAGACAGCTTTTACTCTACGATAATACAGAACAAGAATACCCGAGCCGAATCTTGAATCGCACATACGAAAATGGCAATCTTGTTTCTATCAAGATGGGGTTTGCCGTCACAATCGATTCTCTAGATACTATTCTATTTGAGCTGAAATATAGAAATTTTTCTCTTATTCCGGAATATCGAGATGTTGATCCTGAACCATCATTTAGAGGCGGAGGATTTATCGCCGATCTAGAGACAGCTCCCGTGATGGCAGATTTAAACTTCGATGGTTATTTGGACATCGTAATATTTCACAAAGATGCTCAGAGCTTACAGGCATATAATGGTTCTCAGATTAGTCCTGCCAGCCTGGGAACACCGTTATGGATCCCAGCATATATTGTTGGGGAAGATTTGCAATATTCGTTAACTGTCGCAGACGTGAACATCGATGGTGAAGTCGAGATAGTATATACAGCACGAAATGTGGGTGTAAAAGTCGTGAGCTCCAGCGGGACCTTGCTTTTCGATGGAAGCATTGCTGGAATAAGCTCGGATGGCACTGCGCAGCCGGCAGTTGCAGATATAAATTTAGATGGGATCCCGGAGATTCTGATTTCTGACAAGGACAGATTTGTCTATGCCATCTCGGGAATTGATGGAACCCTGGTTTGGCAAACAGATGTGGGCGAAGAGGTATCCGCCATTGCTATTGGTGATCTCAATGAATCCGCTGGGTTCGAAGTCGCCGTTACACAGAATAATGGAGAAATCGCGGCAATTAATTCATCAGGAGATATTCTCTGGGAAGAACGTCCATCAGACAAGAATTATGGCAAATCATTTGGAGTCGGATATATAGACAACGACACTTTTGAAGACATAATTGTCGGAATAGATGATGCAGGGGGAAATGTCATTGCACTATATGGCAACAATGGCACAGAAATGTGGAGGTTCAACGCAATTAATAACAGATATGGAGATGGACTTGCAATAGCTGACATCAATAACGATGGGGAAAATGAGACAATAGTAAAAGCGAGAGAGAATAGAAAGTTGATCGCACTTACAAATAATGGATCGATGTTGTGGAGCTTCGATTTGGCAAATGAATCAAGAAGTCCAATATCACTCGCCGATTTCGATGGAGATAGTATTTTGGAGATATTTTTCGCCGATGAAAAGGGTGCAGTCCAAGTCATAAATAGTACTGGAAGTAGAATTAAAATAATTCAAGTTGCGGCAACAAATGAGAAGATTCGAAATCCTCCTCTATTTGGAGACATTGATGGTGATTCCTCGCTGGATATGTTGACAGTAGCTGAGGATACAATGAAGATCTATGAAATTCCCGGCTTCTCTCAGGACTGGAGAATGAGATCCAGGGTTTCGCTTCTCAAGAGCTCAATTGCACAGTCTAACTCACCAGATGGGGTTGAATTACTGAATATCACTCTATCTCCGATAGCTCTTCCTGAATTTGTCGTAAATTGGACTCATGCAAATAATTCAGATGTATGGAATTCCGAAGGTGGAGATTTCAATGATACTTCATTCGATTCTTTTTCTTCGGGATCTTTGGACAGCTGGGTAGATATCAATATAACGGAATTGATAGTTTCTTGGCTCTCCTCAAATCGAACAGAACTTCCATCTCTATTTCTATTGCCAAAAAATGATTCAACAAAATTGATAGAATTTGCCTCTGCCGATAACGATAATGTCTCAAGACATCCAATACTGAATATTAGCTATCACATATCTCGGTACGAATCAACTGGCTATTATCTTTCAGATGCCATGGGCTTTTTGACGAAAAACAATTGGATTCGAATAATAGCGAATTGGTCAACCGATGCGAATACAAATATCACTATGAAAATACGTTCGGGTGATTCAAGCATTCCAAATTTATCATGGACTGATTGGAAGTCCGTGAATTTCACGGGTAATTCTTCCTATGCGATTATTTCGGAAAGAGCAAAATATATTCAATTGAATGTAACTCTAAGTACAACAAATTCAAGCTTTACACCAATTCTACATTCAATTGAGATAGGGAGAATAGAATACATTACAAATGGCTATTTGGAAACGGAAGATGCTGTTTCGCCAGAGATAATAAGACGATGGAATAAGTCATGGGCAGAATATGAGGCGAGGGGCAACTCAATATCATTGAGTTATTCAACCGACGGCGGAGGTAATTGGTCATTAGTTCCTATGCCGTCAGGAGATATCAAGAATGCGAATACAACGACAGGAAAAATAAGATTGAGATTGAGCCTAACGTCAAATCATGCCGCAACTACTCCTGTAATTTTCAATATCAGCGCTTCGTACTCTCTTTATTCGGTCACTCCCACGCCACCGTATATCGATCCCAGAATTCCGGATCAATATGTTTTCGAGGATAGCCCTCCATGGATAGTTGACCTGAGTCCGCATCTGCATGATGCTAACGATAATCAAACTCTGCTTTACTGGTATATCGTAAACGAATCTGTTGTCAGTGTATCAGGTGAAAATATAACCGGAAATATGGAGATGACACTATCAATACCATCCAATGTCTACGGAATAGATGTGGTCACTTTATTTTTGGTGGACTCCACCTCTATGACAACAAGCCAGGATTTCAACGTTACAATACAACCGGAGAATGATCCACCGTTTATTTCACCTGTCATTCCCAATCAGCTTGCAGAGGAGGATACACCTCCGTGGAAAATCGATCTGACACCATTTATTCACGACGCTGAAGACCCACTTTCCGGACTAAAATGGTATGCGATTAATGAATCGTTCGTTCAGATAACTGGAGAAAATGTCACAGGAAATGAGTTAATGACACTTTACGTCCCATCAAATGTCCACGGAACAGATGTGATCACATTCATTCTTGTGGATTCTCAGGGTTTGACTGCAAGTCAAGATATTACAGTGAGTGTAACGTCAATAAACGATCCACCAACAATTGATCACATTGGAGATTTTACAGTTCACTATGACATTCCATATGAATTCGACTTCAATCCCTATGTCCAAGATATTGAGACTCCACATAGTCTACTTAATCTCTCAACCATAGGAAGTAATTCTTCATATGTCAGCATCGATGGACTAAAAGCAACTTTTCTTTTACCTGAGGAGCTGAACGGCACCGCAGTTGAAATTGAGATCAGTGTTGATGATGGCGATTTGATGAGCTCTATCAAATTCAATATTATGGTATCGGATGACTTTCCACCACATATCAAGAATCAATTGCCCGATATAACACTCTATCAGGGAGAGTTAGCAATAGGTTTGCTTAATCTATCAGAATATTTCGATGATATTGATGATGAGACATTATTTTTCTATGCTGGTAATTTCTACGTCCAAATAGTAATTCATCAGGATACTCGACTGATCGATTTCTATGCCCCAACAAATTGGTACGGTGTGGAATCTGTTACATTCAAAGCGGTTGATCCCGACAATGCGAGAGCGGAAGATACGATAAGTATTACGATTTTGAAAGTGGCCCAACCGCTGGTTTTCTCGCAGATGCCAGATCTCGTAGTTAGATATGAAGTTCCGTATTCCCTTGATTTGAGACCCTATGTAACTGATCCAGACACACCCATCCAGGACATTCAATTTCAGAGTAATATGAGCCAAAATATTTCATTCTCCTCCGGAATAATGACTGTACTCTTTCCCTCAGAAGATTCGATTGGAATGACCTATAGTATTAATCTGACTGCGGATGATGGAGATTTTACGGCCTATCAAATATTCAATATCAGGGTCGGAGATAATTATCCACCATCCGTCGGGCTGATGCATGATCACGTATTCATTGAAGACCATCCCGAAGATTTCCCACTATCGGGATCGCTCAGTCAATTCTTTTTCGATGTGGAGAATTCAACTGCTTCATTGGATTATTCTATACTGATTTGGGACACTAATGTGACAGCTTGGATCTATCAGGACGCGGGAGACATTCTAATAGAATATAATCAGACGAAGGACTGGTTTGGCGATAACTTCATGACAATAAGAGCCACCGATTATTATGGCGCCTTCGTTGAAAAAACAGTATCGCTTACTATACTTCCCGAGAACGATCAACCTTTGATACAATCATTAGGAACAATTACCGTAGTAGCTGGTGAAAGATATGTACACGATATTTCCTCAAATATATCTGACATCGAGACACCAACCGAGATGCTACTGATAACAAGTAATATACCAGAGTATGTAGAAGGCTTTTCTGGATGCTTGATAATCTCGTTTCCTCAGAATTATACTAGTGGTGAAAATTCTATCACTGAGAATGTGATAATAATTGTCCGAGATCTCGAGGGAGGTGAAGCTTCAACTGTATTGACGATCGTGATAGAAAAGGCCCCGGACGATCCAAAGCAAATCTATCTTTGGTGGCTTCTCCTCATAATAGCGACAACCGCAGCACTACTCGGCTTTATTCTTGTCACCAAGGTCAGGAAGGGGCCGTTCGCGATACACGATATGATCCTCATTCACAATACCGGCATGCTCTTGGCTCGATTTGCCAAGAGTGATACTGTTAAAGTGGATGATGATATCTTCAGTGGCATGCTTACGGCTGTACTGGATTTTGTTGACGACGCTTTTATGCAAGAAGGCGAGGAGATGAAGCGCTTCGATTTCAAAGATTATACTGTCGCCCTTCAACGCGGACGAAATGCCTATCTAGTAATTGCCTACTCAGGCACTCTTCCGAACAACTTTGACCAAATAGCGATCGATCTGATGAACAAGATCGAAAAGATTTATGGCCATCGCATAGAAAGATTCTCGGGGGATGCGGCGACGGATCTAGCGGGGATTGAAATCATATTCAATAACTTCATCCAGGATGAATCCAAATCAGTTTGGACAGCGAGAAAGAAAAAAGACATTTCGACATAATAAAATCAGAGCAATATAGCGATGGTTTCTCACTTCTGAAAAACGCGTGAGATATTATTGAGCGTAACTCGTTTCTTCGAGAATCTTCCACCTGCGAAGCTTATTTACCTCGGCGATTTCTCGCCCATGGTAATCCTTCTCAATATCAGCCATCAATTCGAGTACTTCAAGGACGGGCTCTTTCTTAGGATCGCTAATATTGATTCCCACCTGGGAAAAGAACTCATCTACAAGCTCCATTGCTTTTGGCACGTCATCAAACTGCATGCAGAAATCGCTAATGATGGCATCTACGGCACCGATAACGGAGGAAGGGCCATCCACTCCTCCGATCTTCTTCGCTTCCAGCTCATCCCGAAGTATCAGCTCACCGATTGATCTGAAGGAACTCTCAACATTTTCGCCTGTCTTGGCACTGCAGATTAAGTATGGACTGGAAATTTCCGAAGAGATAGAGGCGAGAAGATCAACCGAATCATTTCCAGCAGAGGGTAGATCGGATTTATTGCCAATCACTATCGCGGAAACGTTATCTACTATTTCCAGGATAGTTGGATACCAGAATTCCACAATGGCAGAAATACTCTCAGGCCGAGTTAGATCTGATACCATTATTACGCCATCGGCACCTTTGAGACTCACATTCCTAATCTTGCGATAATCTCTCTGACCGAGGACGTCCCAAATCATCATTGTGAGATATATTGTACGGGCAGGAAGCTTGTATTCAATGTCCTTTTTCATAACCTTTGTTCCGATGGTTGCGATATATTTGTCACTGAATACATCGACAACATATCTCCTAACCAGCGATGTTTTTCCTACCGCTGAGTCACCGAGAAGAACCACCTTCTTTCTCAGATGTTTGGAGTCTACCAAGTTCAGTTGATTCGCCTCCGCCTATGATAATGTGTAATAGCCCAATTAAAGTCTTCTGAAGCTGCGATATTTATTATCCCTAAACATTGGGAAAGGATTTCTTTTTTCACTTTCTCGCCGGTAGTGTTCCCTTTGCAGGCATATCCGAAATGCCTCCTCTCGCCAGAGCGTCAGCACACCTCTCCACATTCACACCTTTGGCTGACTTTTCAGATGGTCTCTTGCTCTTACGACGCCTTTATGGAATAGGCAAACGGTTTGATAGGTATCGTCTACCGATTCGCAGAGTATTAGTGAAAAAGGAGAAAGGCGGCGAAGAAAATCGCCGTTGTCGCTGAGAGGCTAAACTCCATGAAAGCCCTCCAAGCTCTCCTTGAATTTCTGGATCATCTGTTCAAGGGAGTTCAACTGATCCTTGTCGATTTTCACATTGGCTATTTTCATGATGAATAGCAATGATTTAAGGTGATCATCTGCAGAGAGTCTCCAGTCCTCGACTTTCTTGTACTCAAACGACAATGGATCTTCGGTGCGTAATGTATCATCTCGCCCCTCTTCATGAGCCAGATACTTACTGACATCCTGCATCTCACCTCTTGCGTACGCCATTATTTCCGACTTGACACTGTCGCTAATCCAGCCAATATCCTTGTAGTAGTCCAATATCAGAGATATCTTATCCCTGGTGCTCCTCTCAAAGAGGAACTCAATCCATCGCATGACCAGTACAAGAGTCAGATAGTCGTGGTTTATGTGTGTCAGAATCGGCATTTTTCCTTCGACGGTAGGCGTTTCGCGATCCAAAGCGGACTCACCCTTGAAACTCTCAACTGGCTGTTGCTCTTTTGGTGGCTCAGTAACCCTTGTCTCCTTACGCTCCACCGCCAATGTCGACGGACTTGGCTCCCGCGGAGTCTGATACTCAGCACCTTCTCTTCCAAAAGTTATTCCCTTAGATGATGGTCGACCCGCTCGTCCTGAGTCATAAGGCTTGAAAGGAAGTAGCTCGGCAATACTAGCAAATGGCTTCTCCTCCTTAGGAGGTTTGGCTTCGGATACGATTACTGGCTCCAGCGTTCCCGCTTCTTCCTTGGCCATATCGGTGAGCGAGTTGAAGCGGGCGGAAAACATTTCGTAGATCGAAAGCAGTTTCCGCATGTCCTCCTCGAAGTGGGCGAGCTGCTCTTGGAACTGCTTGGATTCGTTCTTCATCGTATTGATGACCGTATCCGAGCGGTTCATTTTCGCGTCGAGATCTTTGAACTTCTCTGAGATATGATTGAAGAGTGACTGAATCGTCCCCTCTATAGCGACGCCAGTAGCACCTTCTCCTTCTAGCTCGATTAGCTCATCCTCGATGTCGCTTTCTACCGGAAATTCTTCTGCTTCGGCCGCTATCTCGTCTAGAGCCTCGCCGACGGTACTTTCTTTCTCGCTTATCACTCTCCGAACTCGGCGTCTCCGCTCCTTGGGCTTGTAAGAGTCCTCATTTTCGGGACCTTTCTTGAAGCGACCTTTGATTCGTGCCATTTCGACCCTTTGTAATTAATCGACTTTTTTCCCTCTTGGGTTATTCTATTGCCTGGGTTATTCTATTACCTATTAGTTCATTACTTTTTGCATTCGTTCCAATTGCTTTCTTACTCACCTCAAATGCATTTTACAGCAGGGCAGTGAAAGAGTCGCGCCCTCATTCGCTAGTACGAGGGCACAATCTGCAAAGCATTCAGACCTCTCTCGAAAATTTAATCATAATTTCTGCGTATAAATGATTCCATACAATTGACGAGCCGGATTTTAAGAATTGATTCTCACAGGTTGTTTCCATCCAATGCTAAAGCATATCAGTATAAACGCTTGAGTTCGCGGGATTATCATAGATGAGTATTAACAATAATGCTCTGATTTTCTTTTTATGAAAATTGGAGAATATAAAATCGGTTCGAAAATCTAGAGAGATAGATCCTTAAGAAAAACTGAGAAGAGAGGCTCCCCTATCCAGGATCACGGGCCTTCAAATCCAGCCTCCCAATACGGCCATTTAAGAATGCCGCAAGAGGCCCCCATCCCTTTGAACTCACAGCTCTTTCTGCAGTGGTGTTGCCATATTCCTGACAATCTCGAGCGGGCTTTTCAGGTGTATGTCTACTTTCATGCTCACTTTGCCCTTCTCGTATACAAGGGTTACATAATCTATCTGAGATCGATAGACCTTGTATCGCTTTCCATCCGGTGTAAGTTCTGTGCTCTCCAACTTCATGATGCCGGCAGCTGCCAGCTCACGCAGTTTTCTATAGCAACTCGCAAGGGGGATGTCAAACATGAAAGCCAGTTCTCTCGCGCTCCTTGCCTTGTACGAGGTAGCGGCGAGAATCTTCATGTTGTATTCGTCCATCAGAAGTTGTGCAATGGCAAACTCATTCGCCGTGTAATCCCCGGAATTAAACGATAATTTCAATATTTAATTCTAATGGATGAAATATCATGTCTGAGAATCATTTATTCATCTTAATATTGATTGGTAAATATTGGTCTCAAGATTGATAATAGTCATCCCCATTGAGAATTAAAAAAGATTCTCTTAGATCGACCGCGGATCTCAGTTGCAAGAGGGCTATTATTAGTTCGGCGCCGTCGATAAACAGCTGGTTTAACAGTATTTTGATGAGTTGTTTTTGGGCTTTTCTCAGCCAATGTCACTTGCAATTCTTTCTGAGAATTGATTCTGATATTCTCGTTGGAGATTTGTGAGCAATGATGTGAACTACCACCACCAAAATCCTAATGATTTTGAAAGTGGCTTCCTGTTTCAACCACCAGACTTGCAGGAACAAACTGGAGTTCCTGTAGAGGTCCAATGTCCGCAGGCGTAAATTCGGACCATCCCAGCCCTAATTTTTCAACTCCTCTCTGGAGAATATTGAGAGAGGCGTTATAATCACGGTCAAGTCCTTCTCCATGATTGTATTCTTGCGAGGTTCCCCTTGGATTCACACAGACCATTGTCTTACCAGCACTTTCAGCCTTGTAAGACAACAATTGTTTGAACTTGTTCCACGAAGCATCAGATATATGCCTCGCAAGATGATTATTCCTAACCATGCCCTTAACATTCAGATCTTCAACCGCTATCAAATCATAACGGTTGACGTAATACCGTGAGAGTTTCTGAAGGAAATCACTGCGTTGGTTCTGAACTTGTTCATATTTTCGTGCAACCAGTTTACGCTGTTTGTTTCGATTGCATGAATCTTTTACGGTTTTTGAAAGCCTATGCTGTCTCCTTTTGAGTTGCTTCAAAGACTTATTCAAATATTTTGGGTTTTCAAACTGCAAACCATCAGTATCAGAGCAATAATATGTGATTCCGACATCGATACCAACAGTCGTTTTTATCGGTTGTTTAACAACATCATCATCCTGTTCTACTATGATGCAG
>Ga0209986_10001102_pt1 | contig 26249 bp, 16 predicted proteins | sample BlataG_FD_183168 | JGI IMG/M metagenome (GOLD analysis project Ga0209986, IMG submission 183168) | Deep subsurface microbial communities from Black Sea to uncover new lineages of life (NeLLi) - Black_00105 metaG (SPAdes) (version 2) | ecosystem: Environmental > Aquatic > Marine > Oceanic >... | reverse complement strand
GAGCTTGGCGTGGGATCGATCTATAAGCGTGGCAAAAACTGGTATATTGACACCCGGGTCAAGAGACGGCGTATCAGAAGGAAAGTCGGCACGTCCAAGAAACTGGCTGAGCTCGCCTTGAAGGATGCCGAAGTCAATATAGCTCGAGATGAGTACGGTTTCACCAAAAACGATATCACCATTGACAAGTTCTTCAATCGGTTTGTGGAGTACTCGGGAGCCTACCACCAGCCAGCAACGACCGCAAGGTACCGCGTCGTCCTGGATCACTTCAAAACCTTCCTCAATTCCTATCCGCGAGTCACATTCTTGTCGGAGGTCAGTGCTGACCTCGTCGATCGTTACAAGGTTTTCCGCAAAGAAGGGCGCGTGAATGCCGACAGTCAGGTAGTCGAGACTCAGGCGGAAGGGACAGAGCATCCAGAGAAAAAAGGTGCTCGGTCACACACTATTAACTTCGAGATCCGAACACTGAAACTGGTGTTCAACCTGGCAATCAAGTGGGATTACCTTAAGCAGAATCCCACGAAGGAAGTTACCAAGCTGAAGGTCAATGACTCCAAGGCACCCCGATTCCTCACTGTGGACGAATGCAAGCGGTTGCCCGAGGCCTATCCTGTTGAGTTGTACCCGATCTACTTCACCTTCCTCAACACGGGAATGCGCAAAGCTGAGTTGGAGAACCTGGATTGGAATGACGTCGACCTGGAGCGAAGGAAGATTAGAATACGTCGCAAGGAATCCTGGCAACCCAAGACGGGTGAGCGGAAAATCCCCATGAACGATGCGCTTCATGCCCTTCTGCAGAGTCTCAGGCAGGATTATGTCGCGCTGAACCAAGGCAACTACGTCTTCTGCGCGAAAGACGGCGGCAAGTTGAGAACGAAACTCAGGGAGAAGCTGATCAAGATCGCGAAGCAAGCCCAGATTCAAGATCTAACGCGGCTTCACACACTTCGCCATACATTCGCCAGCCACCTGGTGATGCAAGGTGTTGACCTACCGACCATGATGAAACTGATGGGGCACGCTGACATCCAGACAACGATGATCTACGCCCATCTTGCTCCGGATCATCTTGCAGATGCAGTTGGTAAGTTGGGATTCTGAATGAGCAAAACCAACCAGTTCCAGTCTCGCCCACCCCACTATAGATAGCAAGAAGCTCCCGCATCGGCGGGGGCTTTTCCATGACGGTCACGGGTGTTGAAGCTACAGTTGAGCAAGGCTGGACGGTCAGAAATTTCACTCCCAAGGCAACTCCTTTTTTTGTAGAAATACCAGACCTCCTGAGACAATTTGTGTTATGTTATAAGCCACAATTATGGAGGTGACAGCGATGAAGAAACAGATGCGGGGATTGAGACTGAAGAAAGTGGTTCTGGAGTACGCCGCGCTGAGCGGAAGCAATGTGAAGTCATATCGTGAATTTGAAGTACCGCGGTCGACATTTTACCGGTGGAAGAAGGCTTACGCCAGGGAGGGCGAGGCCGGTTTGATCCGTAAGAAACCTATCGCCCGGAGCTATCCCCGACAGATTCCTCCTGAGGTGGTTGAAAAGATTCTCCATCTGAGGCGTGTCTATCATTTTGGCCCCAGCGCATCGCCTGGGTTCTGAAGCGGCACCACGGGATTACGACGTCCTGTTCCAGCGTCTGACGCTTCTGCGGTCGACGCCGACCATGCCAGCGACTTCAACCGGTTGATATTCTTGGTTCAGCAAAGCAATAGCGTAGAGTCGGCGATGTTCCAATTCCTCCGGGCTTCCCTTTGGTCTCATACGGACACCTGCTGCCCAGAGTAGGACATTTTTATGCTGGAATCAATAAATATCAACGTTCGAATCAACGATGCAGAAAAACACAGAGAGAATAGAACAACCTGATTCGACCCAGGTCACGTTTGCACGCGATCTTGGCCTGTTCGATGCTACCATGCTCGGCATAGGAGCTATGATCGGTGCAGGCATATTCGTCCTGACCGGGATCGCTGCCGGTGAGGCGGGTCCTGCTTCGCTCCTTTCATTCGGACTTAACGCCCTGGTGACCCTTCTGACGGCGTTTGCATACGCTGAGCTGGCTTCAGCCCTGCCTCGGGCGGGAGGCGGCTATTCGTTTGTGAGGATGGCGTTCCCCGGCGTTGCGGGTTTTGTGTCGGGCTGGATACTCTGGTTTGCCTATACCGTAGCTTGCAGTTTATACGCTCTTGGCTTTGCGGGATACTTCTGGGAGCTCTTTCACAAGTACCTTCCATGGATTACAGAGACTATCGACAACTTCATCGGCCATCACCGAGCTGTTCTGACAGTCACTTTCCTGGTTGGATCCGGTTTTACCTGGTTGAATATTCGTGGCGCCGAGGTGACCGGTAAGACGGAGAATGCTCTCACTCTCTCAAAGATAGGGGTTCTGTGTATTTTCCTTTTTTTCGGATTGTTACAGATTTTGGAGGAGCCTGGGCGTATTGGTGAGAGCTTCACACCATTCCTGCCCAAGGGCCTGGGCGGCGTTTTCGTGGCAATGGGCCTGACTTTTATCGCCTTTGAAGGCTATGACCTTATTGCCACAGTGTCTGAAGAAGTCAAGAATCCGGAGAAAAACATTCCCAGGGCGACCTTTATTTCGTTATCGGTGACTGTCCCCATATACTTGCTAATTCTTTTTGTCTCGCTGGCAGCCATAGATCCGGGCGATGTCCCAGCCTGGCAATTTTTGGGCAAGTTCCAGGAAACGGCGATTGTCCGGGCGGCTGAGAGTTTTATGCCTGCCATCGGGGTGGCAGTAATTGTTGCCGGCGGCCTATTATCCACTATGTCAGCTCTCAATGCTACTGTCTTGGCAGCCAGCCGAGTGGCTTTTTCAATGGGTCGTGATCTTTGGTTGCCACGAGCCGTGTCAAAAATCCATGTCAAACGCCGTACTCCGCATGTAGCTATTGTTGTCACTGGAGTAATTCTGATTGGTATGGCTTTGACACTACCGATCGAAGCCGTTGGATCTGCAGCCAGCTTGATCTTTCTTCTGACTTTCGCACTTGTCAACCTGTCGGTGATTGTGCTTCGCCGCAAACACCCGGAGATTCCCAGAAAATACAAAGTCCCTCTATACCCGTTTATACCTGTGGCTGGCTTCCTTTTGAACATTTTCCTGGCACTGTATCAGTTTAAGTTTCAACCAATAGCCTGGTATGTAACTCTTGGTTGGATTGGTGTTGGAGTACTACTATACTATGCGGTGTTTGAGAAGAGATCAGCAGCTCTCAAACCGCAGGTTCTGCTTCCTCAGCAGCCACAGTTATATGAGGAACCGACACCCTGTGTTCTGGTGGCGCTACATAATCCAGCCAATGTCGAGGCACTTCTTGATATCGCCTATCCGATTGCACATCAGCGCGGTCTCCGCTTGGTAGCCATGAGTGTAGTAGAGGTGCCTCGTCAAGTGCCGATTTACGACGGCCTGCGGGTGGCGCATCACCGTGAAGCTCTTCTGAACAAAGCTAGGGACTTTGCCTCAGAGCGAAAGGAGAAGTTGGATACGAAGATCGTCGTGGCTCATCATGCCTCCGACGGTATCCTGGCCGCGATCCAGCAACACAAAGCTGATGCCCTGGTCATGGGCTGGAAGGGCTACACCAATACACGAGATCGACTTTTTGGAGAAATCGCTGATCAGTTGATTCGTAACGTTCCCTGCGACCTTGTGCTAATCAAGATGGGCGAGAAAAAAGACATGAGAACTTGTCTGCTGCCAACTTCAGGTGGACCTAACGCGAGGTTAGCCGCTATCATGCTTAACGCCATAGCCGCCGATCATGAAATGTCCATAACCGCCGGGCACATAGTGTCCGAACATGCGACCGAGGAGCAGCTTAGAGAGGCTGAAGATCACCTTGATAACACCTTGAGTTTACTCGACCTGAATTCAGGTAAACTGGAAAAGAAGATCATTGAATCGAAAAGCGTTGCTGGTGGTATTGCCAGAGCCGGACGAGAGTATGACCTGGTTGTGATCGGGGCCGCCAAGGAGCCATTTTTTCGGAAAGTGCTCTTTGGCGAGATCCCGGAGAAAGTAGCCCGTTACTCGCCATCGGCAGTGATGGTTGTAAAAAAATACGAAGGCACGGTCAAGTCGATTTTGAAACGCATATTCGGGTAGGGTGGTGAAAGGAGTGCTCAGTTCTCGGCATGCAATCTACTAATTCCAGCTTAGGTCGCGGTATACAGAAGCCCATATCTTCGTGCTGCAAAATATCTTGTCTACGGTCGTAACGAGTCATCCTAGGGCCTGAGCCAACCGATCAGAATATCCATTATGATTCTCCTTTCACTTCTCAATCTGGTCAGCTATATTGCAGGCAGTGCTGCGGGCTGCAGTTTGATAAGCTCATTGGCATAATCTACTTCTATGCGGAGCATTTTGGCAATGTGAATTGTGCTGATGTGACGATACCTGGGCTTGCGCGGTTTGGAGCACGGGACTTAAGAAATATAACGATTTCAAAGTGAGGCATGATAATCAAATGGACATACTAAATACAGTGCTTGACAAGCTGACCGGTATAATGCCGACCGGAGCGGTGATAATCATAGTAGTGCTGCTACTGTTGGCTGTTCGGTACGCATTGAACAAACGATACGCTGGGACGCCAGGACACCAGTTTCGTCGCCAGCTGACTGTTTTGGTGCTATCCTTCATAGGATTGATTGTAGTCATACTAACACTTCCAGTGAGCGAATCAATGATTGGGCAGCTACTTGGTCTAGTAGGGATACTTCTTAGCGCCGTGATTGCTCTTTCCGCTATAACTTTCGTAGGCAATATCATGGCTGGCCTCATGTTACGGGCAGTCAAGAATTTCCGTCCGGGAGACTTCGTGCGAGTAGGCGATCACTTCGGACGCGTTTCTGAAAGAGGCCTCTTCCACATTGAAATTCAAACCGAGGATCGGGATCTTACAACGCTGCCCAACCAATATCTCGTAACTAACCCGGTGAAGGTAATTCAATCATCTGGCACCCTGGTAACGGCAGATGTGTCGCTAGGGTACGATGTGTCTCGTGTTGTAGTGGAACGCGTGCTTCTCGAGGCCGCGACTGATGCAGAACTCGAGGAACCGTTTGTTTATGTCATGGAACTGGGCGATTTTTCAGTTACCTACCGTATAGCTGGCCTGTTGACTGAGGTGAAGAGTCTGTTATCCACACGTTCAAGACTGCATGAGATGATGTTAGATCTCCTGCATGCGGCAGGTATAGAAATAGTCTCACCTAACTTCATGAACCAGCGCGTCTTGGACAAGGATGTGCGGTTTGTTGCCAAGCCAGCAACAAAAAAGGCGGCCGCGGAACCCATGAAACCACCACCGGAAGCTGTAGTTTTTGACAAAGCTGAGGAGGCTGAGTCGTTGGAGAAACTGCGGGAACAGCAGGAGGAGCTACACAAGGAGCTTAACGAGTTGAAATCTGCTCTGGCTAAGGCACCTGATGATACCTCGCGGAACTCGATTGAGGATAAAATCGAGTGGACGAAAACTCGTTTGGAGCGTCTGACCGACTACATCGCTAAACGTGAACAAGAGGGAAAATGAGATGACTACGCTCACTTGGATAGGAATCTGTATTTGCGTGGTCCACTCTGCTATGTTTTCTGGTTTGAATCTTGCCCTATTCGGCGTCACCAGGCTTCGATTGGAGGTAGAAGTTGCCGTCGGTAACAAAGTCGCCGAAAAAGTCCAGCGATTGCGCCGGGACTCGCACTTCCTGCTGACAACCATCCTGTGGGGGAATGTCGCATTTAACACATTGCTTGCTCTCCTGGCCAACTCAGTGCTTGCAGGAGTGTATGCCTTTGTCTTCTCCACATTCATAATCACATTCATCGGTGAAATCGTACCCCAAGCCTATTTCTCCCGCCACGCTCTTCGCATGGCCTCACTGCTGTCGCCAGCATTGCGATTCTACCAGTTTGTTCTTTACCCAGTGGCTAGACCAACCGCTATGCTTCTGGACAAGTGGCTTGGCAGAGAAGGGATTCAGTTCTTCCGCGAACATCAATTTCGTGAGGTGATTAAGCAGCACATCGAAGCCGACGAGGTGGACATTGATCGCTTGGAGGGTCTTGGGGCGCTGAATTTTTTGGCGCTTGATGACTTGGCAGTTTCGCGCGAGGGGGAACCAATTGAGCCTAACAGTACAATCTCTCTGCCACTGGATAGAGGTCTGCCCAAATTCCCCCAAATAACACGATCGCCAACTGACCCTTTTCTTCAGAGCATACAGAAATCGCGCAAAAAATGGGTGGTCATAGTTGATAGTTTCGATAGACCTCAACTTATCCTTGATGCTGACGGTTTCCTTAGGGCGGCACTTTTCCAGTCAGGTCCCTGTTACCCTTTCATCTATTGCCATCGCCCAATTGTAGTCTATGATGAGAATACGCCGCTGGGAGAGATTATTCCCAAGCTTAAGGTGGAAGCTCAGAATACAGAGGATGATGTCATCGATAAGGACATAATACTTGTCTGGGGTAAAAAAAAACGCGTCATTACGGGTGCGGATATTCTCGGACGTCTATTGCACGGGATAGTAATACGCGGGTCGACCGCTCTGACTAAGTAACTTCCTCTTGCCCCTCACTGTCTGTAATCGTGGTCACCGGTTGGGCATGTATATTAATGTTGACTGGGGTCCGCACTGAGGTTATTGTTCGTCTGAAGGCAGGTCATAAGGTTGGAGAAGGAGTAACGAAATGGCAAGAACACGTTTGTGGGTAGTATTCCTGGTCGTCATACTTTTGTTGGTCAGTATCAGCTCCACCAGCGCCTCACAAGCGAACAGGAGTTTCGGGGTAAAAGCCGGCTTTGGCATCAATCCGGACCAATTTGTAATTGGAGCCCAGGCGGTTCTCGGTCGTACAATGAAAATTGCCCGAATTGCGCCCAGCGTAGATATCGGACTCGGCGATGATGTCACCGTACTTGCTTTCAATCTCGATGCACGCTTGTTTCTCACTCCCCCGGGCACTGCAACTGCTTTCTACTGTGGTATCGGGCCCACAATCGCAGTCTTTGATCCTAAGGAGGGAGTTGGCGACACAGAAATCGGATTGTCAGTTGCACCGGGTCTTCGTTTTCCACTGGGCAGTAAGCACGCTTACAATGCATAGGTTAGGTTTGGCATAGGGGATGTCCCCGATCTCAAGATCATGGTCGGTGTTCTTTTTGGGGGAGGCAGTAAGGGGCAAAAAGCAGGTCGCTAATTGCGCCGTTGGCTTGAAACTTTATATGCAGGTTGACCCTGAGATTGGGCAGGCTTGATACTGGAGTAACTCCAAGAAGTTAGGAGGATAGCGCATGACATTGTATATCAAAAAGGCCAAAAAGAAACTTGGGCTTAAACCAGGAAGCGTCGTCTATGTCGGAGAAAAGCGTGTCGAGAAAGTTACCATAGACGTTATTGACTACACTGACTCTGATTTTACGGAAAAACGCGTCGACAACATAGAGGAGTGCTTCCCGTTCAAGGAAAGCCCCACGATGAGCTGGATCAACATCACCGGAATCCATGAAACCGACATTGTTGAAAGGCTCGGTAAGCACTTTGACATGCATCCCCTCGTCCTTGAGGATATTGTCAATACCGGTCAGCGCCCAAAGATGGAAGATACCGGTGAGTATATCTTTGTTGTCCTCAAGATGCTCTACAAGGCTGATGAGGATGGCGAGCTATCGGCCGAGCAGGTCAGTATTCTCTTTGGCAAAAACTGGGTCATTACGTTTCAGGAAAAGCCTCAGGACGTTTTTGAGCTCGTCAGGCAAAGAATCAAACGCACCGTGCCGCGCGTTCGCTTCATGACGGCGGATTACCTCGCTTATGCGCTGATCGACGCCGCGGTTGACCACTACTTCCTGGTGCTGGAGGATGTTGGAGAGCGGATAGAGGCACTTGAGGACGAGATTGCCGACAGCCCCAAACAGGAAAGCCTTGCGACTATTCGGGAGCTCAAAAAGCAGCTGATTTTCATGCGTAAAGCGGTCTGGCCGCTCCGCGAAGTCATTGGAGGACTGGAGCGGACCGAGTCCAAATTGATCAAGGATTCTACTGAGCCGTACATCAGAGACCTGTATGAACACACGATCCAGGTAATCGACACAGTCGAAACATTCCGCGACATGGTGTCGGGTTTGCTGGATCTATATCATACGGGTGTCAGTAATCATATGAACGAAGTGATGAAAGTTTTGACCATCATCGCTACGATATTCATCCCGCTGGGCTTTTTGGCTGGTGTGTACGGAATGAACTTTGATACCGGCGCAAGCCCGTTTAACTTACCTGAGTTAGGCTTCCGATTTGGTTACCCAATGTTCTGGGGTGCGGTGGTAATAGTGGCGAGCGGTCTGCTCTGGTTCTTCCGTCGCAAGAACTGGCTGTAGTCTTATTGCTCGCCGATTATATCCTTTTTATATTTGCTCGGCCGGTCAGGAGACATCTTCAAGCATGTGTGTAGGATTGATTGCGAGAAGTTAAAAAGTGAAAAAACGGATTCTCAAAGTTATTGCCATTACTGCTCTATTGGCATCTATGCTTATCGCAGTCACCTTTCTTGTTCTCACTACTAGTCCGGGCGAAAATCTGGTTCGCGGCTGGCTTGAAGGACAAATAAGCGAGTACGTTGGAGGTTCTGCCGAGATTGGCACCCTTGAGACCAATCTATTCTCACGGCTACAACTTCAGAACGTCCTGGTAAGGCTGGCAAAAGGAACCTCGTGTGATACGCTCGTGAGGATCAGCCATCTTAGACTCGATTACGCCCTTTTGGACCTTATTGGAGATGAAATCGTTCTTAAGGCACTGACTCTGGATACCATTGAGGTCTGTCTGACGCGCGACAGTGCCGGTAATTTCGGCATTGCTGCTATCGACACGGTTCCGGAATATTCGACGCCTGATGAGGAATCGAAGTTTCGCCTGAAAGTTGGCCAGGCGTCGGTCGAGTGCGCTAATGTGCGCTTCTACGATGCATCTCTCCTTTTTCTGACCCGGCTTGTTAATGGCCGTATTTCCGTGAAGAGCAATCAACAAAACATCTATGCATTTGATGTCTACGTTGAAAAGGCAAATGCGGAGTATGATGGTTTGCCGTTGCCAATAGTGGATATCCGTTGTTCTGGGAGCTGGAGTGGTACGAAACTGGCAGTTGAATCGCTGTTGGCAAACTTTGCGGAGCTTCAATGTCTTGCCGAAGGAACTTTTTCACAAGGAGACTCCACTTTGATCTCCGGCGAATTGACTGTTTCAGGTAATCCCTCGGTGCTTATAGAAACACTGCGGTCCCGATATGAATTACCGGCAATACAAGTTGACGGTGATCTTCACCTGCGTGCCACGGCGAGCGGACCCGTGGAGTCTCCTGAAATCCGAGCGGTGCTTTCCCTGCCTCGAGTGACTGCGAATGAGATCTCCCTGGAATCTTGCTACGTCTCGGGAGAATTTTCTGCTGACACACTGAGTCTCGACACCGTGTCCTTTAACTGCCTTGGCGGATTGGTTGCCGGAACAGGTGCTGTGATACTTGACACTACACTTGCCGCCAGTCTTGCACTGACGGTTTCAAGAATACACATCGCCGACATCTGGACGGCAATGTACCGTGACGACTCTCCATACAAAGGTGTTCTCGATGGAAAACTGTCTGTAACTGGAAAGGGAACGAATCCAACCGACTGGCGAATTGGCTCTGAGTTCATTGTAAGCGCGTTTCGCTATCAAAACAAGGCTATTCCAGATCTGCAATTCACAGTCAACTACGAGGAAGGAACCGGGAAGCTGAACCTGCGTCAGGGCGAAACCATGCTGCGCGCTAACTTAAGAATACAGGATACTCTCATTGACGGTTCTTTCAATCTCGATGTTCCTGAAATCGCACCGTTGACTGGTCTCTTCAATCAGCCTGAACTCACTGGACAGGTGTCTGCCTCAGGAACGTTAAGTGGTCATCTTGAGAATCCGACTCTCTCTACTGCGATCACCTGCCGCCAACTACACTATAGCGGTTTCCCCGTTGACAGTATTTACGCACAATTACACTATAAGGATAGCGCTCTATTCGTCGATACCGGTTATGCGTTCGGAATATTGAAGGTGGCCGACTCTTCACAGGCGCCTTTCGGTCTTGAATCTGTCTCTGGCACTCTCTCATATGATATTGCCCTGAGTGGCAGGTTGGACAGTTTGACGGGGCAGGTAAGTGCCGAAGCCAGATCACTACGCTATCGGGGATACAGTGTGGATTCAGCAGCAGTCTCCGCGTCCATTAATGGCCATCTTGCGCAGCTCACAGACCTGAATATCTATTACAGACATCTTCGCCTGGGCTCCGTAGGAGAATTTGATCTAACTGCGAATGAAGGGAAAATAAAGGCAAACCTTTGGGAGCAAGCTGAGAATGATGTCGATTCTGGATATGACTCAATATCTGTCGGGAGCCGGTGGATAAGTGCGGGTCAGGTTACTGCTCTGTTTCAACTTCTACCTGATAGGCAATTTGCCGTTGATGCTGGCGGTACTGGGTTACGGATAGGCTCACTGCTGCGGTCGATGTTTGATACGCTTCGAATTGATGGTGAGTTAGGTTTTGATTTAACATTTACAGGCAATCCAATCAATCCATCTGGAGAACTGTCAGCAGTTATTCGATCTATCGAATTACCTAAGGCATCTTTGGACTCTCTCTTAGTCTCTGTTTCGCTACTCGCCGACACCTTACGTGTTAATGATGTCGAGCTTTATGCCTACCAGCAGAAACTGGCGGCGCAGGCTGTATTATGGCTTGAGAGAGATATGGATAGCAGTTTGACGTTATCTGACCAAAGCCGGCTTGAGGGATCTGTCGATATTAGCAACTTCGAGCTGGCTGTCTTTTCACCCTTTCTGACTCCAGGGGGTGAGCTTTCGGGTATTGGCTCAGCAAAGCTAAATTGGGATGGTAAGCTGTCATATCCCTCTGCCCAGGGTTACTTGAATGTATTCGATGCCAGGTACCTCGCAGATTCAGCTTCCGTTCCAATTACGGGGATTGATGTGCGGCTGACACTTCGGGATTCACTTATCTCGATCGACACCGCCATGGCAGTGATTGAGGATGTTCCGATATATTTGAACGGTTTTGCCATCGTCAATAGGGAAAACCGTCTGGCTATTGATCTGTCAGCAACTTTGGCTGACATTGGCTCTGTGGTAATAGACGGAAGCATCTCTTCTGATTCAATGGATATTAAAGCCACATCAGACGGGTTTCGTCTGGGAATACTGAGGCCTTTCTTGAAAGGTGTGAACTCGCTCGATGGTACTTTGACCTGCGATCTTAGGGTTAGCGGAACTTCGGAGAATCCTGAAGTAATCGGTAGAGTCAACATTGACGACGTGGGACTAATCTCACAAGAATACTACACAACACTCCGTAACGGTTGCGGACAGGTTCGATTTGACTCTTATCGGATCATCATTGATTCGTTGACGGGCGACATGAATGATGGCAAGGTTCTGCTGACTGGAAAGATCACTCTTGACCAGAAGCAGATCACAGACATTAATGTTCATTTATACTCGAGTCGCTTGCGATTTAGTGACCCAAAGATGTTCTTGCTGCAAATCGATACGTCACACATTGCCTACGGTCGACGTGAGGGCAACTACGCAATTAGCGGTGATATTCACCTTGGCGAGAGCCGTCTGACGGCGCGATTCCGGCCCCAAACCATACTTCCCTGGGCACGATTGGTGGAAACGGTTGAATGGGAGCTACCCGCGATAGTGGAACAAGCTAAACTTGATATCCGAATCAGAGAAAGCGACCAGCTCTGGGTAGACAACAACCTGGCGCGTATTCGGATGCATGCTGAACTGGGCGTTATCGGAACACCCGTCCGTCCCAACCTTAGTGGCATGATTAATATTGAGGAAGGCTATCTGCTGTATCTGGACAGACGCTTTAAGGTTAGTCAGGGATCCGTTTATTTCAGCGATCCCACCCGTTTCAATCCAGACATTCTTCTGCGGGCCGGCACTCAAGTGACAAGCTATCAGCGCCTGGCAGCCACCAAGTATGTCATCTCCATTCAGGCAGAGGGCCCTTTGGATCAATTGAAAGTGGATGTTATTTCGGACCCCCCGTTGGACAAACCGGATATTGTAGCGTTGTTAACTCTTGGGGCCACCCGAACCCAGTTGGCCGGAAAGGATAAGGAAGGCAAAAAGGGTGGAGTCAAAGACGTTTTGTTGGACCGGGCCAGCATGCTCTCCAGCCAGCGTGTCTCCGGATACGTATCGAACAAAGTAGGGACTCTCTTTGGATTCGATGAATTTACAGTTGAGGGAAATCTGTTTCAGTTCGATGACTCATGGGGGCCTCAACTTGTGGCGTCACGTCGACTCTCCGAACGGGTCGAACTCACTTACACGACAACTGTCGGGCGACTGAACGACCAGGGTGTTCGGCTTGGCTACCGTCTCACACCACGGCTCTCTTTGCAGGGCCAAACCGACCGCTACGGAAGAGCGCTGCTCGATCTCAAGTACGGATTCAGGTTTAGATGAGACGGTTGATCTGTATCCTTTTCTCTGTAGCGGTCTGCTTGCTCGGCAGTATCAATGACGCTCAGGCCAGCGACCAAAAGAGACTGAAAGTCCGCCAAGTCACTTTCGAGGGCAACATCGCTTTCAAGGCCGATCGATTGGAGGGGCTTATGCTGACCCGGACTTCTCGGTTTCTCTCGCGGTCCTACTACTTTTCGGAAGTCTTCATCGACGACATTGACAACTTGGTGGCCTTTTACCGACAAAACGGGTACCTCGAAGCGCAGGTGGTTGATACTCTTGTACATACTGACACGGTCGAGCAATCTGTGGATATAACTATCCGTGTGGACGAGGGAGAACTTACACGCGTCGAAGGCGTGACTATCTTTCGAAACCAGTTCTTTGCTGATTCCGTTCTGCGTTCTCATATCAAGCTCCAAAACGGAGATCCGTTGCTCAGACGAGCCATTCAGGATGGCGTTTTGTCGATACTAAACCTCTACGCCGAAAACGGCTTTCTCGACGCCTCAGTCACACCGAATGTCCAGATCAATCAAGATATACATCTGGCAGTGGTAGATATTGTCATTGAAGAACGCTCCCGGGCGAAGATTGATAGCATCCACATACAGGGCCTGCAAAAAACCAAACGGTACGTTGTTACCCGCGAACTTTCGTTTCAACCGGTGGAAATCATAAAGTATTCACGGTTGTTGGCGTCACAGCGACGCCTGTACCTGACCGGCCTTTTCGAGAGCGTCTTTGTTCGTCCAATTCCATCTCCTAGTGGCGACTCCACAGCTAAAAACGTCTTGATTGAATTGAAAGAGAAGCCCTCCAGTGAGTTTGGCATCATGATTGGTTATGGGTGAATTGAAAAACTCCGCGGCCGTATCGAGCTTACCACGTCAAACCTGGCCGGGACTGCCCGTCAGATGGGAACGGCTCTTGAGGCCAACTTTATCGAGCAGGGCATCAATGGCTCTTTCACGGAACCATGGACTTTCGGGACACGTTGGCGTACAGACGTCAACATCTTCCTGCAATTCCGACAGGAGCCGGGGTATAAGACGCAAACACTCGGTGCCCGTGTGACCCTGGGACGGAGAGTAGGATTTCATACGACGGTTGCAACGAGCTACCGCTTCGAAAATACCGACCTCACTGAAGTGACAGCATTGGCGTATCCTAAAGACCTGGATCCTCACGTGCGTAGTCTTTCTCTGTCAATCACTCACGACACCCGTGATAACTTATTTGACACACAATCAGGTACTTATATCGACTGGACAAATGAACTGGCCGGTAGTTTCCTGCAAGGATCAAATACATTCGCGCGGTCGGTAGTTACACTGAAGGTATTCAAGCCACTTGGTCGAGAGGTGGTTGTAGGTTCAGCACTTGAGATCGGCTGGATGGACTTTTTCGGTGCGTCCGAGGAAATTCCTCTTAACGAACGCTTTTACACCGGTGGGCCGACCTCTCTAAGAGGATTCGGCTACCAGCTCGTCGGTCCGCTCGACGAGAACGGCAAACCACTGGGGGGGCAGTTCCAAATCGTCTGGAATCTTTTTGAGTTGAGAAAAGCGATTTACAGACTATTGGGCGCTGCCGCCTTTGTTGACGTTGGCAACGTCTGGACAGATATCGACTCTTTCCACCTGCGAAACCTTCGGCCGACGGTAGGGATAGGTCTACGGCTCAACTCCCCGATAGGCATAGTTCGCCTTGATTACGGTGTAAATGTCGACCGAAAGAAAACGGAAAGCCAAGGGAAGCTCTTTCTCAGCATGGGGCAGGCATTTTGAGATCAAGACGTAAGCGTGTGAATAATAAAACTACCTGGAGGTGATTATGGATGTACAAGAAGTAGTACAGCAGGGAACGGCATGGCTGCTGACAGGCGGCCTGCGAGTTCTCGTTATTATTGCTCTGATGCTTGTCGCTCTGCGCTTAGCTAAGGTCTTTTCAAAGAAGATGTTTGGGATGGTCTTGAAAAAAGACGCAGAAAGTGAAGCGCGCAAACGTGCGAGTACGTTGGGCTCGCTGTTTCGTTATGTTATGGTAGTCACAATACTCATTACAGCCTTCGTAATGGTTCTGGGAGAGCTTGGAATCAAGATTGGTCCTATTTTGGCGGCAGCAGGAGTGGTAGGTCTCGCCATTGGATTTGGCTCGCAGCATTTAGTAGAGGACATAATTAGCGGCTTTTTTATCCTGCTTGATGATGAAATTCGTGTAGGTGACTATATTCAGACCGCAGACAAAGGTGGGATAGTGGAGCGTGTTAACCTTCGCATGACGGTTCTCAGGGATTTCAGCGGGAACGTTCACTACATCCGAAATGGCCGGGTTGACATCGTAACCAACATGACCAAGGAGTATTCCCGATACGTCTATGAAATTGGGGTGGCATACAGGGAAGATGTTGACGAAGTATTTGAGGTCATTCGGCAAGTTGATGAGAAGATGCGTGAGGACCCTGAATACGGCCAGTATATCCTTGAACCGATTGAAGTGATGGGGCTCGATCGATTTGCAGACTCCGCTCTAATAATCAAGGCTAGCACTAAGACTAAACCGATCAAACAATGGCGTGTTGCACGCGAATTCAATAGACGCTTGAAAAAGGCATTTGACGAAAGGAATATTGAAATTCCGTTCCCGCATGTTACCTTCTATGCCGGTCAAGACAAACAAGGTCAGGCAGCACCCGTGCATGTGGTTATCAATAACGGAAAGGACAAGGTAGCCGTTAGGAGTGCTTAGGTATGCTGTCAATTAGAAAGAATCTTACCGCCGGGCTCCTAGCCACTATTCCTCTCTGGGTAACTTGGCTGGTTATAGCATTTGTATTGGGCTTGGCGATTGATCTGGTGGGGCCCTTTATCGAATGGATGGTCGCTTTGGCTCAGCCGGAATCTCCAAGGTTGGTGGAAGTACTAAGCTCGTCCGCATTCCAGAATCTGGTTTCCATATTGGTGGCGTTAATCTTCTTGTATTGGCTTGGATGGCTGACCAGCAATTTCTTGGGACGTAGACTTATGATGGTATTCGATACCGTCCTGGAAAAGATGCCGTTTGTCGGTAAGGTGTATGGAGGGACAAAGCGAGTCATTGAGGTGTTTCAATCGAAGTCGGAGAAAGCTCAGCAGGTGGTGTTGATCGAATACCCCCACCCCGGCATGAAGACGGTCGGGTTGGTTACCAGGACTCTCACCGATACAACATCTGGTCAATCACTGCTGGCCGTATACGTTCCCACCACACCGAATCCTACATCCGGTTTTCTGGAGATCGTGCCGAAAGCATCGGCGACGCCGATTGATTGGACTGTTAACGATGCCATAGCGTTCGTTGTTTCTGGGGGTTTGGTGGGACCTGAAACGGTTGTATATAAGGCTCCCGAACAGCCTAAGCCAGGGACCCGAGGGTCATGATTCTCACCTGGCAAAACAACTACTACCAGACGACTATTGTAATGGAGGTAAAAAAGGTATTAATGGTGTACTCAGGTGGACATAGCTGTTGGAGGGTGATTCCCCAGATCCAGTTTGACCGGAGTGTAGAATAGATGGCCAAGATATCATTTTTAGGAGCAACCGGTACCGTCACAGGCTCGCGCTTTTTGCTAAATATTGACGGACTTCGTCTACTGATAGATTGTGGTCTTTTTCAAGGACCCAAGGAAAACCGTCTCCGCAATTGGGAAAGGTTTCCCGTTGATCCGTCTTCTATCCATAGAGTACTTCTGACTCATGCACATATTGACCACGCCGGATACCTACCCCGCTTTTGCAAGCAGGGATTTTCAGGACCGGTACACTGCACGCGACCCACTGCCGATCTTTGCCGCATTCTTCTCTTAGACAGCGCCCGCTTGCAGGAGGAAGATGCCCGCTGGGCTAACAAGAAAGGATTTTCAAAACACAAGCCGGCACTGCCCTTATTCACTACGCGAGATGCCGAACTGGCATTGCGTCGTTTTGATCCGGTTCACTATGGAGAGCAGCTGGACTTATCCGAGAATATCAGGGTTAAGTTCAAAGATGCCGGTCACCTGCTCGGCTCGTCATTTGTTGATATCCGAACCGCGAATGGTAAGCAACGAAGAAAAATCGTGTTTTGCGGAGACCTTGGCCGGCCTTCCCGTGCTTTACTACGAGATCCGGTTCAGGTGTATGACATCGATTATCTGGTGCTCGAGTCAACCTACGGCGACCGGCTACATAACGACGGATCGTTTCGCGAGGATCTAGTTCGCGTTGTTCACGAGAGCATAGAACGGGGAGGGGTTCTGGTTATTCCATCCTTTGCAGTGGGTCGCACGCAGACGTTGCTTTACGTCCTGCATCAACTGGAGGAGAAAGGAGACATCCCTGTATTGCCGATCTATGTTGATTCGCCTATGGCCCTCGACGCTCTTGAAGTCTATGAGCGGCGGATTAAGGACCAAAACTTGGCCAGCCGTACCCAGACCATTAAGGGCAAGAAGATTTTCAGACCACAGAAGCTCTGCCTGTGCGATACCCGAGAGCAGTCTAAGGCGATCAGCAACGTTGAGAGCCGTGCTATTATCATAGCTTCTAGTGGCATGGTTACAGGAGGAAGGGTTCTTCACCACCTGGTTCAACGTTTACCGGATCCTCGCAACACGATCCTTTTTGTCGGTTATCAAGCTGAAGGAACCCGGGGCCGTGCCCTCATTAATAATGAGCCAAGTGTAAAAATACACGGGAGAAATATACCGGTAAAGGCAAAGATCGAGAATCTCACTGGGCTTTCAGGTCATGCCGACTACGATGAGACTCTGGCATGGCTTATGGGGCTAAACCGTTCGCCGGAGAAGATATTTATCGTGCACGGCGAGCCGGAATCCTCAGATTCGCTAGCTGAGAAAATAAGGAGTCAGTTCGGTTGGGACGTCATTGTCCCTGAGCTGAGCGAGGAGTTCGAGATTGAGTTATGACAACGAGAAGGTTGTCTCTGAGTGTTCTGAGTTAATTGTTGCGTTTGCTGATGAGAGCGATGTTTGGCGATAGCATGGAACGTACCGAAACCCTGAGACCAATCCAGCGTCTGACACGGCCACTGTTGCGCTTCCTGCACGTGGAGTCCATGAGCGGAGTGGTGTTGTTAGTATTCACAGCAGCCGCCATAGTCGCTGCCAACTCGCCTGTGGCAGAGGTCTACATGCGATTCTGGAATACATATCTTACACTTGGAGCCGGCCGATTCTCCTTGTCGTATCCGTTATGGTACTGGGTCAATGATGGACTGATGACGGTGTTCTTCTTTCTCGTTGGTCTCGAAATCAAACGCGAGCTGGTAGCTGGCGAATTGCGAGATTTCCGTCGCGTGATTGCACCCTTGGCTGCGGCAGCGGGAGGTGCCATCACACCCGTTCTCATCTTTCTTCTTCTGCAGCACAGCGAAGCTGGCCAGAGTGGCTGGGCCATTCCAATGGCTACCGATATCGCATTTGTGGTTGGTGCTCTCGCCTTATTAGGAAAGCGCGTGCCACATGGGCTGAAAGTGTTCCTGCTGACTCTTGCTATAGTAGACGATATCATCGCGGTTCTGGTGATTGCGTTATTCTATTCTAGCCAGATCAAACTGGCTTGGCTGGCGGCAGCCGCAGCCGGGACTTTGGCAGTTGTTGCCATGAATCGGCTGGGAATACGGACAGTGGCGGGTTATTTGCTCGCTGGTGCTGGCATTTGGCTGTTCACGCTCAAGTCTGGCATTCATCCCACCATTTCAGGTGTGGTCCTCGGCCTACTCACTCCTGCCATGCCGCTAATCTCCCGTGAATCTCTGAGAAATACCTTGGACGAGGCAATCGTTACCATCGGCGCGGGAACAGGTGCCAACGGAAGCGTGAGATTGCGAGACGTGGTTGAAAAGGTCGATTTCGTATCGCGCGAGGCAATCTCGCCCTTGGAAAGATTTGAGACGGAAATCCACCCGTGGACGGCATTCGTAATCATGCCTGTTTTTGCCTTGGCTAATGCTGGTGTGACCTTTTCTCTTGAATCAATAACCTCGCCGATTGCCACTGCAGTGGCCGTGGCCCTGTTAGTTGGCAAGCCCCTAGGGATAGTGCTCAGCCTCCTGATTGTCGTGAAGTCAGGTATCGGTATCGTGCCCGGAGGGGTCAGCTGGAAGGCTATTATGGGGGCAGGATGCTTAGCAGGTATAGGATTCACGATGTCACTATTTGTCGCTTCCCTGAGTCTCGAAGGTGATCTTCTTATTGAGGCTAAGACGGGAGTGCTCGCAGGGTCAGCCCTGAGTTCCCTTATTGGTCTCAGTGTTCTGAGCATGTCACTGAGACGCATGAGACCCAGTGAAAATACGCAAGGAAGCGGAGCGAACAGATCGTGAGACCTAAGAAACTGCAATCCGTGCACGGAGTATGGGTCATACTGTTTACGCTGCTATTCGCTGTGCCACCCGTTCGAGCCTGCGAACCAGCATCGTTCTTTCTGTTTCGGGATGAAGCAAGGGTTCGCCTGGATTCGCTTAGTGCAGCTCCTGACCAAGAGAATGCTATTGACCGACTGGTTCTTATGCACAATCTGGCATTTCATAAAGACAAGGAACAACGAGAACGTGCCGAAAAGTTTCTCGATAAGCAATTCCCCAAGAAAACACGATCGGCACTAATTCGGGCTTATATAGGTTCACTTAGGATGATAAAGGTTAGCCACCGAACAACCGGCAGCAAGGTGTTGCGAACCATTAGCCCTTTGACAAAGTCGCCCCAATCGGCCAAGATCGACCTGGAATGGCTGGCACCTCGCGCGAATCCATCGGATTCGGTGTATTTATTTCTTATCCATCTCAACTGGGCTAAATACCACTATAAGCTATTTAAAATGAACAGAGCTGAGCATGATCGCGTGGAAGCAGAGCGGCACGTTAAGGAAGCGCTGGAATACTCATGCACGCCAATCTATCGACAGTGGGCTATGGAGTGGCGAGAAAGAATCCTCCGAGCGACACAAATCGAATAGAGTAGTATGAGAGCCACAGTTTCTGAGAAGCTGTCCAGAAAATATGCCACACGATAAAGAATACTTTAAACACGAGCATCTCGTTGCGGCAGGTGGGTTCTGCGACATGCAGGGATCAGGTGAGGTGGAGAGTCTCTGGTGCTTTGGATGTTTACCGTTACGGCCGCCGCGTATAATCTGGTTCGCCTGCGCAACCTGTTGGCAGGAGCTGTTCCGTGATGACAGGGAGAAGTACGTCCGAGCGGCTACAACTGGCGTTCACTAACGCTGAAATAGACAGATCGATCCCTCCTGTGAGCTGTTACCTGCTCTCTCCATAGGCCGATGGGACGCTAAATGAAAGAAACCAAGGAAGACAACTCCTCACAGATACGTTTTTCAACAAGCTCCTAGAGAACTGATGACTTCTGCTGTGCTCTTTTTTGTGGACTTTCACGAGTCCTGATGGTGGCCAAACTGTGACCATTCACCCCGACAACTGGCTCCTGACAGCCGGTTCCTGACAGTACCACAGATGGCAACGAACTCACTGTGATTCTTGCGGTTAGGCTGCAAACAGTTGTCTCTTGACGAACCTCAATCATGAGCCCTGGAGAATTCATAGTACACAGGCCGAATGTCCTTGAACCGCTGAGCGGCTCCAGCATCACTCTCAGCACAGTTCTGAGACATTCGGACATCCTATTCAGTCAGACTGGCTATCGTGGTTGGAATTCGTTGGACGATAATCGATTCTCACTGGCCCCAAAGGTACCACCCGCGATCGGATCAATGCCCGGTTACCTGCGATGTCCGCCATGCCATTGTCAATCTGATCATAGCTTTCATCGGCATCGGTAATGCGCTGGCGGCACTAGGCTGCAACTGAATGATTCTCCTTGGGGCGACGAGAACGCCGGACTTTCACCCTCCTTGAGTTTCGCACCTCTCAATCCGTCAGTCTCGTTTCCGAAACCGTCGTGTCGACACTGGGCAAACGAAATTGATCAGGACGCGCTCGCACCACCTTGCGCAACCAGCTTTCAGGGTAACCTCTTTCCTGAGGGCGGCCGTTTTCATCCTTGACATACCCATCGTTGTACTTTGTCAACAGATGCTCGGCCAGCGCCTTCCAGCGATCCACCACTTGCTCGCCATGGGTCACTGAATAGTCTGTCAGGTAGCGTGTCATCAGTCCCGGATCAGACTCCGCCAACTCCAGCGCCGTTTTCTCGACCGCCGGTTGCAACGCTAGGAACATCCCCTCGATATCACTCTGGACAGCCTGAATCTCCGGCAACATGAACGAGTATTTCAGGTTGGCGTAGTTGGCCACAAAGTTAAACACCCACCAGGCAGATTCCCACGAGAAAGCTCCCAGTTCGCCGACTGTGAATGACTTCGGGATGGCGTTGATACCGCAGTACAACGGGAAGTAGCAGGTGGTGTAGGTGTCGTCAACACCGAACCAGTACACGCCGCCGATCTTGTCCGGCAACCATCCTCGCGACTGCGATACGAACGAGAAGCCGGTCTGCTGCGTTGAGATTGGACGCTCCCAGGCGTATTCAGGACTAATCGTGTCCGCGCTGTCCGGCCGCCAGGTAATGGGGCGCCAGCGATTGGGAGTTCCATACGGTCCGGCGTCGAGTCCCATAGTCATGTCATAAGGTGTTCCCTCATAGTGATCCCGCATCAGGTCAAACACGTCTAAGAGGGAAAGCTTCTTGTCAGCCTTGATCCACAGGGGATATGGTTCGGCGTCCAGCACAGTCCGATGGTAGTCGGGTAAGAAGTTTCTCGATGGTGCGGTACGACGGAAGATCGACCAGACCCGTGCATCGGCGTACCGTCTGTTCTTTGGCGTGGCCGGACAGTAGGCATCACAGTAGCGGAACGGTTCACCGGAGTCAGGATCGTAATAACCCTTCTCGATGGCGAACGAGATGACAGCCTTCGAGTAAAGGCAGTTGTCTTGATCATCCAGCGCAAATTCACCGATGCGTGCCTTGTTGGCGTGACACGATATGTATCCGTCCGGGATGCGCAGCGCCACCCAATGCGCTCCCTCGCCGCCCGGCCCAGGACCGATCATTTCCATGATCCAAGCCTCTTTGGTGTCGGCGATGGAGAACGTTTCCCCGGTCGAGCGGTAGCCGTACTCGGCCACGAGATCGGTCATTACGGTGATTGCCTCACGTGCCGTCCTGGCTCGTTCGAGCGCAAACACCATCAAATTCCAGTAATGCAGCAAACCGTCAGGATTGCGCAGTTCCTCACGGCCACCGAAGGTAGTTTCGCTGATGGCCAGTTGATGCTCGTTCATCAGATCGACTACGGCATACGTGTGTGCCACCTGCGGAATCTTACCGCGGACGTCACCACCCCAATCAGTAATTTCGACCGAATCTCCCTCCTGGTGATCCGCCTCCGGGGTGTACTCCAGAATCGGGTGAAACTCGCCATCGCATGTATAAGTGATCATTACTGAACCGTCTACCGAGGCCCCGCTGGTCACCAATAGACTTGTACACGCTGGGCACGGCACGGCGGCCAGTGCAATCACCAGGACGATGTACACAGGAATAGCGTCATGCTTTGTCATGATTGATCCTCTCAAAGCTATATCTCTTCCTCAAAACACAATGTAGCAAGAGCACTTGCCCAAGCGCAAGTGAATGATTCAGAACGATGCCGAGCCGGTTTACAACTCAACGATTCTGCTGTTGGTGTCGGAATCCTTGTTGTCTCGACCCACTCTTGCTCTGTTGGCACTCGCTTAGTGTCCGCCTTTGAGGGCATGTCTGAATCGTCGATACCCTTGGTCTACCTCGATTCCGGTGGACCGGGGAGAGTCGGCAACGGGGTCGGACGACCCTCCGATCTGATCTTGTTCATTACATAGTCGATGGCCGCCTGAAGTTGATCATCGTAACCACGCGCCAACCTGTCTGGCAGATTATCAACCTCGATATCCGGCTCCACTCCGATGTTCTCCATGATCCACTCACCGTCAAGCGAGAAGATGCTGAACTCCGGCGAAGTATAATATCCGCCATCGATCAGCGGGCGATAGCCACGAATGCCAATCACGCCGCCCCAAGTACGTTTCCCCATCAAGGGGCCCAGCCCATATTTACGGAAGAAGTAGGGGAAGTAGTCGCCGTCGGAGCAGGAGCGCTCGTTCATTAGGGTCACCATGTGGGCGTTAATACCGCTTCCTGGAGATGGGCCTGGTTCGAATGTTCGTGAGGCATGCATTGCCACGATCACTTTGCGGAGACGATCCAGTATCAATCCAGAAACAAACCCGCCACCATTGTAGCGGACGTCGATAATCAATCCTGGCTTGAGCAACTGATGATAGAACATTTTGGCGAAACGGTATAGTCCATAGCTGTCCATGTCCGGAATGTGCAGATAACCGATCTGCCCGTCGGAGACGGAGTCGAGATACAGCCGTCGGTCTTCGACCCAGTTGAAATATCGTAGCGCTTCTTCAGAGGCAATCGGCCGGACAGTTACTTCACGCGTTCCCTTCATGGTCGGGTTGCTATTAACAGTCAGGGTGACCAGCCTGTCTGCCTTGTTTACCATCAAGGAATAGGGGTTAACCCCGGTCGAGACCTGATGACCATCAATGGCAAGAAGATAGTCGCCTTCGTTGACGCCAACGCCGGGTTCCCGTAAGGGTGAACGGAGATTCTCATCGAAGTTCTCGCCGCGAAGGATACGGCTGATTCTGACTCGATCGGCTTGGTGGTCAATTTCAAAATCAACTCCCAATAATCCGACCTCACTGCCGGGAATGCGGGCTTTTTCACCGCCGCCGACATACGTATGCGAGCAGGCCAATTCTCCGATCATTTCGCCGATCAGATAGGTCAGGTCAAAACGGTGGGCGCAGTATGGCAGCAACGGGGCATAACGATCGCGCATCGTTGCCCAAGCGACGCCGTGCATGTTTTCGTTATAGAAGAAATCGCGCTGCATACGCCAGGTTTCGTTGAACATCTGCACGTACTCGGCCTGACGGTCCACATACATCTCCATACTTGACAGGTCCAGACGGTTGTCCTCCAGGTCAACCTTCTTTCCGGAAGTCTCGACAATGTGGTAATCGTTTCCCTTGCGCAGTATCATCTTCTTGCCATCTGGTGTCAGCTGGTAGCTGCCCACTGCGGGCGCGAACTCGTGATCCTTCTGCTTTTTTATATCATACTTGTGCAGGAATCTCTCGTCCTGCGTAACACGACCACGCAAACCCCTCATGGGACGTGAAGTGTAGAATACAGCTCCCTCTATTGCCGACAGTTCGCCATAGTTGCCAGCCGGGAGGTCGAACGCAACCTCGCGATCGTAAATACCATCGAAATCTATCTGGCAGGTGATGGGCTTCTTGGTGTCGTCATCGCCCTCCTTGTCCTTCTTCTTCTCTACCTTCTCAGATGTTGGCTCCACCTCATCACTCTTGGGAGCAAATGGCGATTCACCATCCGCAGCGAGCACAATCAGGTAAAGGTTGGTGATGGCGGTGTTGACAAACTGGAATTCGTAGTCACTCAGGACGGGGTTGAAGCTCCGGTTGGACAGAAAATACAAGTACTTGCCCTCGGGATCAAACTCCGGAGAGAAATCATGGGTATAACCGGGCGTTACCTGACGGATCTGGCCGTCTTCGAAGTCATAGGCGAAAATCGCCGTGATCCTGTTCTCCAGCCGCTTGGTGTAAGCAAGATAGCGGCTGTCAGGCGACCACGCGAAACCACGAATCTCGTTGCGCCTTGCTTCGTCGAGCTGCTTGATCTCCTTTGTCGCCACATCAACATAGTAAAGTTTGAGTTCCTTGTCCGAGAAGGCAAGTTTCTTGCTGTCCGGCGACCAAGACGGACCATACTTGTGACAATAGCCATTGGTGGTCAATCGTTCGGTCTTCTTACTGTCGAGGTAATAGAGATATAACTCTTCTTCTCCACTCTCGTCAGAAATCATGACAATGCTCCTACCGTCCGGGGACCAGAGCGGGCTACGATCGTTTGCCCCTGAGGAGTTGGTCAGGTTGCGTGTGTTCCCATCCTTGGCCGGGACAGTGAAGACATCCCCTCTCGCCGAGAAGACTGCGCGCTTTCCGTCAGGCGAAACATCGTAATCACGAACATTGTCGGCAACATCAATCCACCCCGGACGGACCAGACGCCGATCGCTGGCCAGATGAATTTCGAGCTTGTTGAGTTTTTCTGAGGGGAAATCCAGCACATAAACCCAGCCGCCGTTCTCGAATGCGATTCCATCCTTGCCCAGACTTGGCCAGCGAACATCAAACTCAGTGAACTGGGTTACCTGGCGGGTTTCCTTGGTATTGAGATCATAGCAGAACAGGTTCAGGGTACCGGTGCGGTCGGAATTGAAATAGATTTTGTCGCTGTACCACATCGGCATATTGTCGGTGCCGACCCAGTCAGTGATTCTTTCATTTTCAAACGTCGCCAGGTCGAAGGTCCATACGTCCTGGGCCATGCCGCCCTCGTATCGCTTCCAGGTCCGGAAATCGCGGAAGATCGGGCAGTAGGCAACCTTGCCAGCATCGGGAGAGAGGTTGGTGAATCCGGCCGGGTCCATGGGCAACGCTTTCGGTAACCCTCCCTGAACGCTCACGAGATAGACGTGACCGTCCCACCAGTCATTGGTTTCCTTCCGGGAACGGAACAGCACCCTGTCTCCATCGGGATGCCAACCCATGACCAGATTTTCTGGGCCAAAACGATCGCTGGTGCGCTGAATGCCAGGGTGATACGTCAACCGCTTGGGCTCCCCTCCGTCAACCGGCATCACATAGACCGACATGTCGCCATCATATTGACCGGTGAAAGCAACCCGTTGACCATCGGGTGAGAACTTCGGAAACAACTCCAGACCTTCATGGTCGGTCAGCTTAATGGCTCGGCCACCACTTCGAGCGGTAACATATATGTCTCCCGCGTAGACAAAGGCAACTCGGTCGCTGCTCACGTCGGGAAAACGTAACAACCGCACCTCGTCAGCAGCGACTGGACCTGCAAACATTAGTGTTCCAACAACAATGATGAATCTGAAAACTCGCATCAGAAGCTCCTTGTGGGATATGGATAATTATTGATCAAAGAAAGGAATTCCCACCGACAAGTCAACCACCTTGGTATCCATCTGTGAACCAAGTGCTTCGAGTTCTGCTATCTGCAAGAAGCGGTTTGGTGTCATCCACAATCGACTCTCTTCCAACGACCTCTTCTGAGCCGTCTACCAGTGCAATCGGATTCAGAAATCAAACCTCACAGAAGTTCGCAAAGAGTGATATTGAGGTTACCATGAAATGATGCACTATGGTCCCCACCGGTGTTTCCTAATCAGAGGCATTGCTTGGATTCTGTGATCAAACGGTGACCATTCGTACTGAGAACTGGAATGAGTTGCCAGTTGGAAACGAGACGACAAGGGGCTTGTAATCTCGTGTAAATCCTGCGGTTAGGTCTGGTCCGTCGAGTTTCAATAGACTTTAAGCCTGCACACTAGAGAATTCATAGTACGAGGCTAACAACTACTGAGCCAGAGCTATTCTGAACCACGTTCTCCTGCAAACCGGGGAAAAAGGGGTCGCAGACAGCAGCCGCAGTTTTCCCTTTTTCAAGAAAAATGGT
>Ga0209986_10001101_pt1 | contig 26291 bp, 22 predicted proteins | sample BlataG_FD_183168 | JGI IMG/M metagenome (GOLD analysis project Ga0209986, IMG submission 183168) | Deep subsurface microbial communities from Black Sea to uncover new lineages of life (NeLLi) - Black_00105 metaG (SPAdes) (version 2) | ecosystem: Environmental > Aquatic > Marine > Oceanic >... | reverse complement strand
GGTACTTTGGCAGTTTCCTCGGTTACCTTTTCTTCTTCAGTAATCACCTCAATGTCAAGCCCTAAGCTTCGTAGTTCCTTAACCAGAACCTTAAACGATTCTGGCACACCAGGTTGGAGAATGTCCTCATTCTTGATTATAGCCTCATAGGTTTTGGCTCGACCGGTCACATCGTCCGACTTGATAGTCAGAAACTCCTGGAGGTTGTGGGCGGCACCATAGGCCTCTAGTGCCCATACCTCCATTTCACCAAAGCGCTGACCGCCGAATTGGGCCTTACCGCCCAGAGGTTGTTGGCTAATCAGTGAGTAGGGTCCAGTAGACCGGGCGTGGACTTTATCTTCAACCAGGTGATTCAGCTTCATCATATAGATGTTACCAACTGTAACTGGCTGGTCAAATGGCTCACCGGTGTATCCGTCATAAAGTGTAACCTTCCCTATGATGGGTGGGATGAGGTTTCTTTCCGTTTTGACCTTGTCTACGGCTTGCTCCAGCTCCTGTGGGTTAAGGTCTCGGCTAGCTATGCCTAGGTCTTCGAGCCATAGGCGTAAGCAAACCTCCTTTGCCTCTCCCGGGTAATCATCGCTGAACACCCGTTCTCCATTGTAGCCACGGCTGTCAAGCCATGCCTTAGCCAGTTCTAGTTGGACGGGGGTATTTTCATTACCAGGGTCAAGGTTGATTGCCCCGGCTTTTTGAGCTAGCCACGCCCTGGCCAGGGCATCCTCAATAACAGTATCATCGGCACCATCAAAGACGGGGGTAAGCACTTTGAAGCCCAGTTTCTGAGCAGTCCAGCCTAAGTGGGTTTCCAGAACTTGGCCGATATTCATACGGGATGGCACGCCTATAGGATTGAGGATAATATCTACCGGTGTGCCATCAGGCAGGAAAGGCATATCCTCAGCCGGGGCTATGATAGAGATGACCCCCTTATTGCCGTGCCGCCCGGCGAGCTTATCCCCGACCGAAACTCTTCGTTTCTGAGCAACCCAGACTTGGACCCATTGATTGACCCCAGCGGGTAGGTCATCGCCAGAGAAGACCCTGACATTAATCACTTTGCCCCACTCACCATGGGGTACCCGCAGGGAGGTGTCTTTTACTTCTCGGGCTTGCTCGCCAAAGATAGCCCGTAGCAGTTTCTCTTCAGCAGATAGCTCGGTTTCCCCCTTTGGAGTGATTTTACCTACTAGTATATCGCCTGGGCTCACCTCGGCACCAATCCGAATGATGCCGTATTCATCAAGCTCGCGCAAGCTTTCCTCACCTACATTAGGTATATCTCTGGTGATTTCCTCAGGTCCTAGCTTGGTATCCCGGGCTTCTATCTCGTGCTTCTCAATGTGAATAGAGGTAAACTTGTCTTCCTCAACCAGGCGATTGCTAATGATGATAGCATCCTCAAAGTTATGCCCTTTCCAACTCATAAAGGCACACAGCACATTTTGCCCCAGGGCTAGCTCCCCTTGTTCAGTAGCTGAGCTATCGACTAGAACCTGTCCCGCCTCTACCCGGTCTCCCTTGTTTACTACGGGGCGCTGATTAATGCAAGTTCCCTGATTGGTGCGCACGAATTTCTGTAGCTGGTACGGTCGCTTAATACCGTTGTCCTCGGTAACCACGATCTGAGAGCCAGTAGCCAAGGTTACCACCCCAGCATTTTCAGCAAAGAGCACCTGTCCACTATGCTTGGCAGCCTCTATTTCCATACCAGTAGCTACCAATGGTGCCTCGGGGCGGACCAGGGGCACAGCTTGCCGTTGCATGTTAGAGCCCATCAGGGCACGATTAGCATCATCATGCTCCAGGAAGGGTATTAGTGCTGCAGCAACACTGAATACCTGCTTGGGTGATACGTCCATAAAATCAATTTTATCGGGTACAGCCCGTAGGTAGCGGTCACCCCACCTGGCTTCAACCCTTTCTTCTACAAATTGCCCATTTTGGTCAAGCTGGGCATTAGCCTGGGCAATAGTATATTTGTCCTCCTCGTCGGCTGATAAGTAAGCAACCTCGTCGGAGACGAAGGGCACTACCCTTACAATTCTGGGAGGTAGCTTAGATAGCCTGGTGACATGCTTGGGGGTAATGGTAGCCCCAGCTTTTACTACGGTATTACCATTGTCGTCAAGTACTGCCTCCCTGACTGTTTTACCTGGCAATTTGTCATAGTCTGCTGATATGTAGACGATGGCATAAGTGAGGGGCACTACCTTTATCGCTCTGGCAGCAGGTAGACGAGATAGCCTACTGACATGCTTGGAGGTAATGGTAGCCCCAGCTTCTACTAAGGTATTACCGTGGTCGTCAATTACTGCCTCCCTGGCTGTTTGCCCTAGCAGCCCGTTATAGGCATTGCTCACCCCGGTAATAACCCAACGGTATGGCGTCTCGATAAAACCATGCTCATTAACCACGCCGTAGGTGGCTAAAGAGCCGATGAGACCGATGTTAGGTCCCTCTGGTGTTTCAATGGGGCATATTCTACCATAATGGGAAAAGTGGACATCGCGGACATCAAAGCCAGCGCGCTCGCGGGATAGACCTCCCGGTCCCATGGCTGATAAGCGACGCTTATGAGTTAGCTCAGCCAGTGGGTTGGTTTGATCCATAAATTGTGATAGCTGTGAGCCACCGAAGAACTCCCTGATAGCTGCCACTACCGGGTGAATATTGACCAGAGCTCTAGGAGTAACTACCTCATTACTGATAATACTCATACGCTCCTTGGCTACTCTCTCCAGGCGCAATAATCCGATACGGAACTGCTCTTGAATCAGCTCGCCAACAGTGCGCACTCGTCGGTTGCCTAGATGGTCAATATCATCTCTGGTATCACTACCATTATTAACCATGATGATGTGCCTGATTATCTCGATAATATCTTCTTTGGTTAGAGTTCGTTGACTTTCTGGAACATCAAGCCCTAGCCGCTTATTAAGCTTGTAACGACCTACACTCCCCAGGTCGTAACGCTGGGAATTAAAGAACAGGTCGTTTATGAGTTTTCTGGCGTTGTCAACATTAGGTGGGTCACCAGGGCGCAATTTTCTATAGATATCAATCAAAGCTTCAGACTCATCCCTAACCAAAGGCTCACGCTCCATAGTTGACCTGATGAATTGGTGCTCCTGAGAGCTGTCCTCTTTGGTGAACAAGCTGAGCAGTTGCTCATCACCACTGTACCCAATAGCGCGTAGCAGTGTGGTAATAGGGATCTTCCGTTTGCCATCTATCTTGGCTGAGATTACATCTCGGTTGCTGGCGTCAAACTCAAGCCAAGCCCCGCGGCTAGGGATCAGCTTGGCGTGACATAATTCACGGCCACTAGTGGTATCTTCTTCAGTGGTGAAGTAAATACCGGGAGAACGGAGTAGCTGGCTTACTACTACCCGCTCGGCGCCACTGGTAATGAAGGTGCCTTTAGCTGTCATCAGGGGGATGTCGCCCAAAAATAGGTCTTGTTCCTTGATTTCCCCGGTTGCTTTAACCAGCAACTTTGCTCTGACATAGAGAGGGACCGAGTAGGTCAGGTCTTGCTGGCGACACTCTTGCTCATTTTTCCAGCCGGGAGGGATGCGGAACTCGTAGTCGGTGAAGCTAAGTTCGAACCTGGTGCCAGTGACGTCCTTGATAGGCGATACCCCCTCCAGCAATTGCTTCAGTCCCTTTTCCTGAAACCAGAGGAATGAGTTTAATTGAACTTCAATTAGATTAGGTACGTGCAGTACCTCGGGTAACCTGGCATAAGATTTTCTGACAACAGCAGGCATTCTCTTTTTAGTTTGTGTTGGCGACATAAAAACCATCCCTAGCTCTAGTCCCTAAAATAGGCACGCAGAAATTGTGCATTACTGTGGTACTAATCCTAAATGAGACATGTGGCTAATAGAGAGATATAAAAAGGTAAAACCTTAAGAGGCATAATGACAATCTTTTATGATACCATTATTTTTAATGTTTGTCAAGTCCCATATTGGTAAGGGCATATGAGCCACAACCTGCTTAGCTTACTGCTTTGACCTTGCTCTCTATGGTTATTAGCTTATCGCGCCGGTCATCAATGCTGATAGTAGTAAGTACTCGTTTGACCCCCATAGTGAAGGGTACCTCATGCATTTTCTGTGCCAGCTCAAGTACCCGCGGTAAAGGTCCTTGAATGATTGTTGTCATAGCCGTTATTTGGTAGCTGATATCTTTTGCTTGCCTAACAATATCAATACAGGCTGCAACGTAGCGGCTCAAGCTGGTGGTCGGTGTGCCTAAAGGGATGATGTGTACTTCGGCAACAACCTGCTCTTTCATTTTGCTTACCCCCGTTCCTCGCATTCAAGTATAGTCGTTACTATCATAGCTTAAATAGCTGGGTTTTGTCTACACAGGCTGATTACTAGAGGATATCTATCGACCTCCTCTGTTACTAAGGGAGGGGGTAAAGGGGATTGATAAATAGTCATATCGTAAGATATTGACCAAATAAGGTAAATAGTATACACTAAAGATATGGTATACTTTGGCACTTCAGGGTCTAGTTACGATGATTGGGTTGGAAACTTCCACCCACTAGGAGTGCCCAAGCGGGAACGGCTCACTTATTGTATGGCCCAGTTTCTACGTAATCTCAGGTTTAATCACCGTAACCGGGATTACGTCTTCTCCAACAATCACTGGGGTGGGCAGGCAGTCGGCATTATTCGCCAACTGCAGGTGATGCCGGACTAATCTTTCTGCTTACTATTATTCTCTAAGTAACACTAAGTATAATAGCTTACCTGTTAGCATCTAAGTAGGGGGGAAAATCAGAAATAGCCTATCTCAAACTTGGAAGGTGGGCGGGAGGAAGAAATGACTACCGACTCCAATCTACTTCGCTCTCGTTTGGAGAGTGAGCAAAAACGCTTGATTGAGCAATTGGAGCAATTGAAAGCTAGCGTCCGTCCTGCTGGGGAGAGGCGAGAGGGTAGTCCCTTCGGCAAAAGGGAAGAGGAAGCTACAGAAAGCCTTGAGTTGGAGAAGCGGCTGGCTTTAGAGAACCGTGTAAGAGAGCAGTTGGCTGACGTAGAGTATGCTTTACATAAGTTTGAAGAAGGAACCTACGGCTTGTGCGACAGTTGTGGCCAACCTATAGACCCAGCCCGATTAGAAGCCCTTCCCCAGGCAAAGCTGTGCATGAGTTGTAAGGCTCTTCAGGCAAAGGATGCAAGAGGCAGAATCTCTTCAGGGTAAGTGGCGGAGTGCAGTCTTTTTGCTTACTGCGCTGCTGATAGTAGCCGCAGACCAGCTCAGCAAGATGTGGGTACAGGCTTACCCTGAGGGGCAATCACTATTTGAAGCCGGATTCTTTCGGATAACCCACATTCACAATACCGGAGCTGCCTTTGGTTTATTTCAAGGCCATTCATTTGCCTTAACCATAGTCGGCTTGGTCGCTATTGCCGTTATTCTACTATATACCCTCTTTCTCTATCGTCGCTTCCCCATTTTGGATAATAAGCTAGGTAAGTCAGCTGTTGGCTTGGTTGTTGGCGGCACAGTAGGTAACCTGATTGACCGGCTACAATTTGGCTATGTTACCGACTTCATTGATTTTGGTTTCTGGCCAGCATTTAACATAGCCGATTCGGCTATAGTTGTCGGTGCTATTATACTTGCTTACTCTCTCCTTCCATTAGCCAGAACCGAGAAACATTGATTATCGGCTTAATGATGACGGGTAAGGCATTTAGCTTGGTGGCTGACAGGCAGGGGGTTCGTCTTGACAAGTATATTGTTGAGAAATGCCCGGAACTCTCCCGAACCTATGCTCAAAAGCTTATTGGTGATGGTCATATTACGGTTAATGACCATGTGGCCAAGGCAGGACTCAAGCTTAATATTGGTGATACGGTAAGTATTGCTATACCTCCCCCGCCACCCAGTCCTTTGTCGCCTGAGGCTATTCCGTTAAATATCATCTACGAGGATAATGACCTTCTGGTCATAGACAAGCCGGCCGGATTGACTGTTCACCCGGCACCGGGACACCCGAGTCATACCCTGGTCAATGCTATTCTGTCCCACTTTCCTCACTTGGCTGATATTGGTGATTCACTGCGACCGGGCATTGTGCATCGGCTGGACAAGGATACCTCAGGTGTGATGCTGGTGGCCAAGAACCGGGCAGCTCAGCTAAGTCTGACTACCCAGTTTAAGACCCATTCGGTAGTAAAGGCTTATCTGGTATTGGTCAAAGGGCACCTCACCCCGGAACACGGCATTATTGAGGCAGCCATCGGGCGTGACCCCCGTAACCGGAAGCGAATGGCAGTAGTGGCCAAGGGCAGGGAGGCACGCACTCAGTATAGTGTGGTTAAGCATATAGGTAACTATACCCTGCTTGAAGTCAGACCTGAGACCGGTCGCACCCACCAGATACGGGTTCACCTTTTGGCTATTGGTTATCCGGTGGTAGGAGACCCGATGTATGGCGTAAAGTCAGCCTATTTAGCCCGGCAGTTTCTCCATGCCTCTCGCCTCGGCTTTATCTTACCCTCCACTGGCGAATACGTGGAGTTCACCTCCGAACTGCCACCAGATTTAGAGCAGGCACTAAAGGATATTGCCTAGAATTGTTTAGTAACCCCATCCCCTTTATCCCCTTCCCCTTATCAAGGGGAAGGGGAAGAAATTTTCTTTAGAGGGGCTGACGCCCCTCTTAAACACCCCAATAGGTCAAGCCCCGACAAGAGGAACTTATTTTAGGAAGCTTTGCCGTTCTAAAACTCCCCCGTTATTGACTCAGGGTAAGGAGAGTAAAAGAGAGGCGAAGCCCCTCTCTGAAATCTCTTCCCCCTCTCCTTGCTAAGGAGAGGGGGACACAGGGGGTGAGGTTAGTAAAACAACTTCTTAGGCTTCTAGAATATTAGTGAGTGGGGTGGTAGAATGAAAGACATGAACAAATCAGTCAGAGTACGCTTTGCTCCCAGCCCTACCGGTTATCCTCATGTGGGTAATATCAGGACTGCCCTGTTTAACTGGCTCTTTGCCCGCCATTACGAGGGCAGCTTTATTGTCCGCATTGAGGATACTGATGTCACCCGCAGGGTTAAGGGGGCGGTGGAGGCTATCCGTGACGGTTTGCGCTGGTTGGGGCTGGACTGGGATGAGGGGCCCGAAGTAGGTGGCAACTATGGCCCTTACTTCCAATCCCAGCGCTTGGAGATGTACCACCGGGCAGCCGAGCGGCTGATTTCACAGGGGGATGCCTATTATTGCTACTGCTCTCCCCGGCGTCTGGAGGAGATGCGGGCGGAGCAGGTCAGGCGCAAGCAGCCACCAGGTTACGACCGGCACTGCCGTGACCTGAGCCAGGCAGAGCAGTCTCAGAAGGCAGCCGAGGGTATTACCCCGGTAGTTCGTTTCAAGACTCCGCTCGATGGGCAGACCAAGTTTAACGATTTGATCTGGGGCGAGGTGGTATTTGAAAATAATACCATTGATGATTTTGTATTGCTGAAATCAGATGGCTACCCTACTTATCATCTGGCCAATGTGGTTGATGACCACGCTATGGAGATTAGCCATGTCATCAGAGCTGAGGAGTGGATATCCAGTACTCCCCGCCACCTGCTTTTGTATCAGGCTTTTGGCTTTGAGCCACCGCAGTTTATTCACCACCCGATGATACTGGGTCCTGACCGGGCCAAGTTGAGCAAGAGGCACGGGGCGGTATCCATAATTGACTATCGGGAGCAGGGCTACCTGCCGGAAACTATGTTTAACTTCCTCGCCTTAATCGGTTGGTCTCTGGATGACAAAACCGAGATTTTGTCCCGGCAGGAGCTTATAGATAACTTTTCCCTAGAGCGAATCGGCCGGACTGGAGCCATATTTAATCGAGACAAGCTCAACTGGATGAACGGGGTATATATCCGTAGCTTGACCGCTGATGAATTTTTTGAAGCAGCAATGCCCTATTTGATGATGGATAGACTGGCTGGGGAGACATTAATAGCAGATGAACAGTATGTGAGGGATGTTCTGCCCCTTATCCAAGAGCGAGCCCGAACCCTAACTGAGGTAGCTGAGCTGGCTCAATTCTTCTTCGTTGACGAGCTTGACTATGATACTAACTTGTTGATTGGTAAGAATATGAGCCGGCAATCAACCGCTCAAGCTTTAGCGGCAGCTCAGCAGCGACTGGAGAAGTTAGAGGTATTTGCTGCTGATTCTCTGGAAGCTATGCTCAGACCTCTGGCTGCGGAGTTAGAGCTGAAAACTGGTCAGCTCTTTGGTGTGTTGCGGGTGGCTACTACTGGTCGGACGGCGGCGCCACCTCTATTTCAGACTATGGCAGTACTGGGTAGGGAGCGGTGCTTGAGGCGAATTGGAGCAGCGTTAGATAGATTACGTAGATCGTCCCCCTAATGACTGTCCCATAAGTCTGGCTTGAATCCCCGGAATGGAGTTGCCATGAACAAGTGTAGGAATGGAGTTGGTGCCTTATCCGGCTATCGTATCCTTGACTTGACTGATGACAAGGGTATGCTCTGTTCCAGGCTCCTGGCTGATATGGGTGCCGAGGTTATTAAAGTAGAAAAGCCACGGGTCGATTCAGCCAGGAGTATCTTTTTCGGGGAAACAAACGCCGGTAAACTTGACATAACACTTAATCTGGAGGCTAACCAGGGTCGGCAAATCTTCAGGCGGCTGGTTAAAACTGCCGACGTCGTGGTTGAGAGCTATCCGCCTGGATACCTGGAGGCGTTAGGTCTTGGTTACCCTGAGCTTAGTCAGGTTAACCCCCGACTGGTTATGGCTTCCATCACCAACTTTGGTCAGAGTGGTCCGTACCGGGATTATAAGTCGTGCGATATGGTGGCTTCGGCTCTGGGAGGGCAGATGTATGTCTGCGGTGAGCCTGAGATGCCACCACTCAAACCCTTCGGCAATCAGGCTTATTACTCTGCCTGTCTCTTGGCTGCTATCGGCATTCTGCTGGCGTTATGGCATCGACATGCTACTGGCAGGGGACAATGGATTGACATTTCTGTTCAGGAGTGTGTGGCGGCTACCCTCGACCATGTCCTGGTGCGCTATTTTTATGAAGGCGTGGTGGCTAGGCGGCAGGGGAGTTTGCACTGGAATAATGCCTTCCGCATTTTTCCCTGCCGTGATGGGCATATATTGTTTTCTCTATTTCACCAATGGGAGACTTTGGTGGAGTGGCTTGATGCCGAGGGGATGGCTGATGATTTGACCGATGAGAAGTGGCTGGATAGAGAGGAGCGGCTTAGGCAACTTGACCATATCATTGAAGTTTTGGAGCGGTGGACTAAGAGCTACACCGTAGCCGAGCTTGTGGCGAAGGGGCAGTTAATGGGCTTCCCGTGGGCAGAGGTAACCTCAATACCAAGGCTAGTTAGCAGCCCTCAACTTGCGGAGCGTGGTTTCTGGGTTGAGGTGGAGCACCCAGAGTCAGGCAATAGGTATAAATTTGCGGGCGCACCGTGTAAACTGAGCCGCTCTCCGTGGCGAGTGGGTAGCCACGTGCCCGCTGTTGGTGAGCACAATAAAGGTATATACCGGGAGCTGGGGCTATCAGATAACGAGGTAGAGGCTCTGCTTAGGAAAGGTGTTATTTAGGCATATGAAAAGCACTATCAAGGACTGGCTCAAGGTTCTCATATTGCTATTAGACGAAGCCGCTGCAGTAGGCTTGGTTCTCTTAGTCCTCTGGGTCTTGAGAATAGAAATTCCTTTACCGATTGCTGTTGTTGCCGCGTTGTTGTTTGGTGGTTTGGTTTTTGTCATACATAAGGCGGTTATACCTACTTTCCACAAAAAGCAAGTTACCGGAGCCGAGGGATTGATAGGTCTTGAAGGCGAGGTGATAGAACCCCTGACCCCGGTCGGAGTCATCAAAATCAAGGACGAATACTGGAAAGCAAAATCGGTTGGTGAAAACATAGCCGCTGGTGGGGAGGTGGAAATCTTGGGGATGAACGGCCTCACGCTAATGGTTAAGCGTAAGGTCTAATGATTGGTATGTTGTTATGGGGACTGTAGAGCCGGGATATATTGCTCTGTACCGGTCGGGTGAGCTGGAGCAACGTGCCAGGGCGCTTGAAGCAAGGTTGCGTTCGTGCCGTATATGCCCCAGGGAATGTGGGGTCAATCGGCTTGAGGGCGAGACCGGTTTCTGCCATTCGGCGTATAGGCCGGTGGTTGCGTCAGTCTGTGCTCACCACGGCGAGGAACCGGTACTTTCCGGAAGTAGAGGGTCGGGGACTGTGTTCTTCGGTAACTGCAATATGCGCTGTGTCTATTGCCAGAATCACCAGATAAGCCAGGATTACAAGACCCAGCAATGCCATGGGGTTGACTCTCATATTCTGGCTGAGCGCATGCTCTACCTTCAGGATGAGCTAAGGTGCCACAACATCAACTTTGTTTCGCCCTCGCACTTTGTGCCACAGCTGGTTCAGGCGGTACTGGCGGCAGTACCCATGGGATTCAGGCTGCCACTGGTCTATAATACCAGTAGCTACGATTCTGTTGAAACCCTGCAGGAGCTTGACGGCATAATAAGCATTTACCTGGCAGATTTGCGATACGCCTCCAATAAATGGGGCAGGAGGTTTTCGCGGGTTTCGGATTATGTGGAGAGGTCTCGCGCCGCTATTCGGGAGATGTACCGGCAGGTTGGCGATTTAGTGCTGGATGAAGCTGGACTGGCTCAGAGAGGGTTGATTGTGCGTCATCTTATACTACCGAATGGGTTGGCTGGTAGTCATGATTCGTTTACCTGGCTGGTTAGAGAGGTTTCCCCTACAGTTACTGTGAGCATCATGTCTCAATACTTTCCAGCCCACCGGGCTCACCAATTTCCTCTTCTGGCAAGGAAGATATTACCCGCGGAGTATTCAGAGGTTGTCGGGTTAATTGATAGACTGGGTATAGTCAACGGATGGGTACAGGAAATAGATGCTGCGGAGAGTTACTTGCCTGATTTTTCGCGGCAGGATGACCCGTTCTCAATGGGAGTTAGCAGGTAAAATGAGACTATGCCTTATTAATTTTTTCTTTTCCGTTTGGTGAAGGCAAAACAAATTTTTTTACCGTTCGGCTTGTCTTTTTTGTTTACGTTTTCTATGAAGGTTTTAAGGTCAGTAAGTGGTTTATCAGCCATAGTGCTGTCCTCTTTATATAGATTAAGCGGTTCGGGCTTGATTATAGCATATCTTTAGGCGCAAAGCCAAGTTTAAGGCTTATTATTGGGATGTCTACCTCACCCCCTTTATCCCCCTCTCCTTCAAAGGAGAGGGGGAGGATAGAGAAGAGGGGCGCTAGCCCCTCTTGGACTCTCTGATAAGAGGCTTTTAGTGAGGGGATTAAAAGGGGCGAAGCCCCTTCAAGAAATTTTCTTCCCTCTCCCCTTATCAAGGGGAGAGGGATAAAGGGTGAGGGGTTGGTAAGCAATCTTTGACAAATGGGTTGGATTTTAGAGGAGAGGGATTCAGTGACTAGCCAATCTGTCTTACACAATATCCGCATCCTTGACTTTAGCTGGGTGCTGGCGGGGCCGTATGCCACACGGATACTGGCTGATTTTGGGGCGGAGGTGATTAAGGTTCAGCCGCCTATGCCTGAGGCGCCGGGTAGATTTGACCGTGGCTACTATAATACCTGGAACCGCAACAAGCTGGGCATCACCTTAAACCTCAATAAACCACAGGGGGTGGCTATTGCCAGGAGACTGGTCGGCATTAGTGACGCCGTAGTGGAGAACTTTACCCCACGGGTGATGGCTAACTGGGGGTTGGACTATCCTAGTGTGAAGAAGATAAAGCCTGACATTATTATGCTCAGTATGTCAACGATGGGAAACACCGGACCATGGCGAGACTATGCTGGCTTTGGCCCAACTATTCAAGCCTTTTCTGGCATAACCTATCTCACTTCTTTCCCCGGCAAGCCACCGCTGGGCTTGGGCTTTTCTTATGCCGACCATATAGCTGGGCTTGTCACCTGCCTAGCCCTGCTTGGAGCTATGGAATACAGGCGGAGAACGGGAGAGGGGCAATATATTGATGTCTCCCAGGTGGAGGCGATGTCCAGTCTATTGGGTAGTGCCATTCTGGAGTATACAGCCAATGGCAGGCAGGTGGAGTCGGTGGGCAATGGCTCAACCCAGGCGGCGCCTCATGGTGTTTATCGCTGCCAGGGTGATGACCGGTGGTGTGCCATTGCCGTCTTCAGCGATGATGAATGGCAGGGATTTCAGCGGGCTTTGGGCAGTCCACCGTGGGCTGAGGATAGGAAGTTTGCTTCCTTAGCCGGCAGATTAAACAATGCTAACGAGCTGGACAGGCTGGTGGAGGAATGGACCGAACGGCACACTGCTGAGGAGGTGATGGCTTGGCTTCAGGGGCAGGGGGTGGCCGCCGGGGTAGTACAGGATGCCAGGGATTTGGCTAATGACCCCCAACTTAAGGCGAGGGGCTTCTTTGTTGAGTTGGACCACCCTGAGATGGGCAAGACCATATCTGATGCCACACCAATAAAGCTATCTGATACCCCGGCTAGATATGTTCGGGCGGCTCCAGTTGTGGCTCAGGACAATGTCTATGTCTATCGGGAGCTACTGGGAATGAGTGAACAAGAGCTGGCTGAGCTCAGGGAGCAGGGTGTAATCTGAGTTTTGGTTAACCCCGCTTCCCTTGGATATTCTTGTGGAAAGCGGCTGGGGGTATTGACAATCACCATTGGTGGAAGTAATGTAACGAATAATAAAAGGCGCCAATAAGGAGGTGGTCATGTCACAAGAACAGACACTCTATCCGGTCTCCGTCAGAGGTGAGCTTACCCAGCCACCGGCTCGGGGGTGGTGGCTAATCAAGTGGTTGTTGGCAATACCACACTATATTATCCTGGCGTTCCTGTGGATAGCCTTTGCGGTAGTGTGGATTATAGCCTTCTTTGCCATCCTGTTCACAGCGAAGTACCCAAGGGGTCTATTCAACTTCAACGTAGGGGTTCTGCGCTGGACATGGCGGGTAGGCTTTTACAGCTATCAAGCTCTGGGCACTGACAGGTATCCACCATTTACATTGAAATCCGTTGACTACCCGGCTGACCTGGAGGTGCCATACCCCGAAAAGCTGTCCCGTGGGCTGGTGCTGATAAAGTGGTGGCTGCTAGCTATTCCACACTATATTATCACCAGCTTCTTCCAAGGAGGCCATGGAGGACGCAGCGGTGGCGGTCTGACGACTATTCTTGCTATCTTTGCCGCAGTTGCATTGCTATTTACCGGTAGATATCCCAAGGATATTTTCAAACTTGTTGTGGGCATGAATCGCTGGAGCTACCGGGTGGCTGCCTATGCGGCGCTAATGACCGATAAGTACCCACCCTTCCGTCTTTGGGATTAAAGTTATAGCTGGCATTTGGGGCAGAAGTAGCTGCCGCGGTTGCGGATAGGGATACGCTCAATGGGGGTGCCGCAAACGGGGCAGAGCCTACCACTAAGGCGATGAGCAACCTGAAACTGAAAATGGGCTGTTCCCAATTCACCACCGGGGCGGAGGTAGGTATCTACACTGGCTCCTTTATTGTTGATGGCTGCCCATAATACTTGGCAGATGGCGCGATGAAGGCGCTCTACCTCATCTTGTGACAGGCTTTTGCCTAACCTTAAGGGGTGGATTCTAGCCGCAAACAGGGCTTCATCGGCATACATATTGCCGATGCCAGCAATGAGGCTCTGGTCACAGAGGAGAGCTTTTATCGGTGCCGTGCGATTATTCAGGCGCTGAGCCAGAAGTTGAGGGGTAAAGCTGACTTCCAGGGGTTCAGGACCGAGCTTACCAACAATGGTATTCTTATCTGTTACCAACCACATTCTTCCCAGCTTGCGTGGGTCGCGAAAGTGAAGCTGAGTTCCTTTATCCAGGTGCAGTATGGCGCGGGTAAATTTATTGGGTTCAGCCGAGGCTGGCTTTAATAATAATGAGCCAGTCATTCTCAGATGGATAATTAATATCTCACCGCTGGTCAGGCTAAAGATGAGGTACTTGCCGCGCCGAGTCACCGCAGTTATCCTCTGTCCTATGAGGCGGGAGCAGAATTCTTCAACGGATGGCTGGCGCACTATTCCGTCCCAAAACAGGGTAACGCCAATAATGTGATAACCAACTATGTGGGGGAGTAGCTCGTTCTTTATCGTCTCTACTTCGGGCAGCTCAGGCATTTAGACTGACTCATTCCTCCCTGCTCTGAACTCGTGGAGCACCTGCTTATCTCTCTTAAAGATAGCCTCTTGTGTAGCCTCTAGTTCTAAAAGAAGTTTCCTTTGAGCAACACGAAGTTCTTTGATACTAGGGCGACTCTCAACTTTTATTAGCTCTTCTAATAATATGTAGAAATCTCTCGTTTCAAGAAAATCCTGCCTTAGCCTAATTTGTACTTCATGTGTATTCTCCATGATGGTCACAGCAAAGTCAGGGCCATACTTCCTTACGAGTGCTTCTTTGACGTATCCTAAATTGAGCGTCCCTTCAAACAGTTTAGGATAGGCTATTCCTTTAATTTCATTAGCAAGGTCTAAAGGTCCCTTAACAAGAAAAGCCCAATTGTCTTTTAGCTTTTTTCGGTTTTCTATCCCTCTACTTAGGGTTGAATCAGCTATATATTGAGCTTCATCCAGCCATGTTGTATATCTATGCTTGAGCTTTTTAAGTTCCCTTAGCTTGCGGCGGATTGCGTTTCCAACTTTTGCATTTTCCGCTTGCTCATCAAGGAAAAGGCTAGGCTGGGTATAATCAACTCTATCGACGGGTGGACCTGATATTGCTACTCTTACAATATGCATTTCTAGTGACCGAAATTCTAAAGCTCTACCACTCAATTCTTGTAATGCTTGAATAATAGAGCGCAGAAAGAAATGCTGTCTTTCTTTGGTGTCTTCATACCAAGACTTTAACCTGAGTGATCCCCAAATAGCGCTAGGCACACCACCGAGAACGAGAAGAACCGTTAAAATTATATTCAATAGCGACATATTTCCCCCCTTTATTTAAAGGCCTATCTTTATTCCATCTCCCCCCAGTTGCTACCGGTCTTGATGTCTACTTTCAGTGGGACGCTAAGCTCAATAGCGGTGGACATTGCCTGAGGCACCAGTTGGCGCATCTCTTCCAGCTCCACCTTGAGCACCTCAAAGATAAGCTCATCATGCACCTGAAGCAGCATCTTGCTTTTCAGTTGGCGCTTGTCCATCTCTCGGTATAGGTTAATCATAGCTACCTTTATGATATCGGCTGATGTGCCTTGCACTGGCATATTTATTGCCATCCGCTCGGCAGCCTCTCTCACCTGTCGGTTAGAGGAGTTGATTTCGGGGATAGAGCGTCTTCTACCCAGTAGTGTTTGAACATAGCCCAATCGTCTGGCCTGCTCTTTAGTAGACTCAAGATATTGCTTTACCCCGGGGTATTTGGCAAAGTATGAGGCAATAAACCGGGCGGCCTCTTCCCGTGATAGCTCGGTTGCCTGCTCCAGACCGTAGTCACTCATACCATAGATGACGCCGAAATTGACCGTTTTAGCCAGTCGGCGCATATCTGGTGTTACCTTTGAGGCGTCTACGCCAAAGAGCTGAGCAGCGGTGGCAGCGTGAATATCCTCGTCCTGGCGGAAGGCACTTAGCAGGCTCTTGTCCTGAGACAGGTGGGCAAGAGCGCGCAGGTCAATCTGTGAATAGTCTCCAGCCAGGAGATAGGAGCCGGGCGGAGCGATAAAGGCATTTCTAACCTCTTTACCTAACTCGCCACGGACCGGGATATTTTGTAGATTGGGCTCACTTGAGGAAAGCCGACCGGTAGCCGTCCTCGTCTGATTAAAACTGGTATGCACCCTGCCTGTTTCAGGGTTTATTAGGCTGGGCAGGGCATCAATATAGGTTGACTTGAGCTTGGCTAACTGGCGGTAGTCTAGGATAAATTCTATTATGGGATGGGTTCCACGCAGCTCGTCTAGTACTGAAGCCTCGGTAGAGTAGCCGCCCTTGGTTTTACGGGCTGGTGACAGTTTCAGCTCCTCAAACAGGACAGAGCTTAATTGCTGGGGCGAGCTTATATTGAAGTGGTGACCGACATTGTTATATATTTCAGCCTCCAGCTTGAGTAACTGCTGACCGAGGCGGTGTGACATCTGTCTCAGTAGGTCTGTATCCAGGGCTACCCCGTTCCTTTCCATACGGACAAGCACTGGCACCAGTGGCATCTCAACGTGAGAGAATAGTTGCCACAGCCCCTGCTGGTGTAGCTCTGCCCTTAGCAATTCAGTCAATTGTCCGGTGACGTTGGCATCAGCACATGAGTAATTGGCAGCCTGATTTACCGGGACCTGCGACATAGAAATCTGCTTGGCGCCTGAGCCAATAAGGTCGGTGATAGGTGTCATCTCAATGCCCAACTTGCTGAAGGCGAGGGCTTTCAAGCCTAAGGATTTCTCGCCGAGCAAGTAGGCGGCGACCATGGTGTCAAAGGTCAGGTTGTTGATGGTTACGCCATACTCAGCCAGCACCGTCATATCGTACTTTCCGTTATGGGCCAGCTTGGCTAGGGTGACATCTTCCAGGAGGGGCTTGAGTCGGTCGATAACCTGGTTGAGGGGTAGTTGCTCCACCTGCCCCCAGCCGACGTGACCAAGAGGAATGTAGTAAGCCTCACCCGGAGCTGGCGATAGCGATATACCTACTATCTGAGCTGACATAGCGTTTAGGCTTGTCGTCTCCAGGTCAAAGGCAAAGGACTTAGCTGCTGACAGACGGGCTAGGAGCTTATTAAGGGCTAGGGTGGTATCTATAATGTGATAGTCTGCCTGAGGAAGTGGCTTAGCCTTAGCCTGAGCGGTGGTTTCGGGTGCTACCTCTTCTGGCTCGGGCAATTTACGCAGCAGGCTGAAAAACTCAAGCTCGCGGAAAAGCTCAGTTACCCTATGTCGGTCATAAAGGCTGGTCTGGCAGTCATCCAGGTTAAGGGTAATCGGTGCCTGGGTAACGATAGTAGCCAGTTCCTTACTCTGGCGGGCAGTGGCTTCATTCTGACGCAATAGAGTCTGGAGCTTGGGCGGTGTCACCTCATCTATATGGGCGTAGATTTGCTCCATGCTGCCGAATTGCTGGAGGAGCTTGATGGCAGTCTTGTCACCGATGCCGGAAACACCGGGGATATTATCTGATACGTCACCGACCAATCCCTTAAAGTCGGCAACCTGCCCAGGCTGAACGCCATATTTCTGGCTTACGGCAGCTTCATCATAGAGCATGGTATCACCAAAAGCTCGCCTCGGTTTGGGGTAAAGCACCTTTACTGTGGGTGACACCAGTTGCATAATGTCAGCATCGCCGGTAACGATGATGGTATCAGTATCGTGACGGCTAGCCTGGTGACTGAGGGTACCTAAAACATCATCTGCCTCATAGCCGTCAAGCTCAAAGATAGGAATATGGAAGGCTTCAACCAACTGTCTTACCCGCCCCAATTGATTGACCAGTTCATCAGGGGTTGGGGGTCGCTGTGCCTTATACTGGTCAAACATTTGGTGCCTGAAGGTAGGCGCTTTCTTGTCAAAGGCAATAGCATAGTGGGTAGGTTTTAGCTCATTTATAGTCTTCAGCAGTATGAGGGCAAAGCCATAAACGGCACCTACCATCTCACCGGTTTTACTCACCGTCAGTGGTGGCAGGGCGTGGAAGGCACGATGGACTAGGGCATTGCCATCAAACAGCACCAAACGCGGCTTTTTCATAGCCTCATTATAGCAGAGGGAGGAGGATAGCGGATATGTGAAACATCTATTAACTCAAACTGCTGACTGGTGGAAATTCTGTAAAACCCCTCGAATCCTTTGGCAGAAATCTTGGTATCTATCAGCTTCAATTAGACGAAAACACTCTGGTAATGTAAGAAACCCAGACTGTAGGTTGACGACATAGGTTTCATGGCCGTCTATAATAGGGCCTTGCTCAATCGATAACTGCTCAGGGGAAATATCCTTCATCTCACGACAGTAGATATTCATTGATTGTATGCAGTAGATGATTAGTATTGCCTCTGGCCAATAAGTGATGTAACTTTGAATTGTGGGCTTAGAAAGCCAGAATTTGGTCTCGTCAGGTGTATTTGTAGCTTTAACCTCAAGGAAAAAACCATCGTTCAATTCTCGGTCGTAGACAATGAGGTCTGGCGTAGCTCGTAATTTTCTAACTGGTATATTTGCATTTCCCTTTCTCATGGATTTTATAATATTCGTTAGGTAACTTTCATACCCGTATGGGTAAACTTCGTATCCAAATTCCTGAAAAATCGCCTCAATTACAACCTGAGATAACCGTCCCTTGAGTAGATTAATCTGAAACTCAGTTTCTATCTTTGTTAAGCGCTCCTCGCAAATAAGATCTTCGTCTGAGATTCCGAGCATCTCCTTTGCACAAGTGATGCAGACGTAGTCAGTATAAGTGCAAGTGTATGGCATCTCAAGAAGTTCACTATATTGTGCTGAGTCTTGTGCTGACCGATAAGCATCGTCAATGGGCACAAGTTTTTCCACAATCCTGCCACACCTACTGCATTCATATGACATGATTAATCCCTTCAGACGTCTTAGTAGATAGACTTGGTTAGCCTGACCTATGCTATTTTACTGCTTCATCTAACTATATTATAGCAGAGTGGGGCGATTTGAGTTAGTGGAGAAATATTTAGGCAAAACCGCACCAGGTGATGAGGTTTTCCAGCGGCTCTCGCTCGGTCTCCAATTTGTTTGCCGGGAAGTCCCAATCCGGATAGCCGATAGCGATGCTAATAACTATCTCATCGGACTCGGGTATAGGAGTAAACCTCCTCACTACTTCGGGGAACATTATGCCATGGTTGGCAATACAAGTGCCAAGGCCGTAGTCTGAAGCGGCGAGGCAGATAGTCTGCATAAGAGCACCAATGTCCAGATGGGAAACTAATTTATCAACCGATCTATCCATAGATAAGATAATGGCTGCTGGGGCGTCGAAGAAACGGTAGCCCCTTTGCCTCCATTCAGCTCTCTTTGCCTTGTCCTCTCTGGCTATACCCATAAGTTTGAAAATCTGGATAGCAAGGTCTACTTGGCGTTGCCTGTAGACACCATGGTAAGGCGTGAACGGGAGATCTGGGTTTGGCGTCACTCCAGCAGCCAGCATCTCAATGTTGCCCTTCCTGATGTTATCTAGCGCTTTGCCGGTGACAACGGTGATATTCCATGGCTGTGTATTCATTGCCGAGGGTGCCCTGGTGGCGATCTGCAGAATTTCCCTAAGGACTTCCTTAGGAACCGGGTCAGGTTTAAAGCCCCTTATACTCTTTCGTGAGCGTATAGCCTGTAAAATGTCCATCCTCATTCTCCTAAGCTAGCATAAAGTCGATCTGCCATGCGTTGACCATCTTCTGCCACATTCCCCGATTCTTACTGTGAAACCTCACCAAGCTTATGTCCCGGTGACCTCAGCGGCGCAGGCACAGTTGAAACCCTGCGCCTTGTCGATGCACACCAATAGGAAGTCATTAAAGGTAGGAACCCCTTACCCCTTATCTGAGGGGGATTATAGCATCCCACTATTTGCTGGGCAATGTTCCGTCTATGCGGGCTTGGACGATTGTTGCCAAGGTGTGAGGCAGCTAGACTTGACAACCATGGTCAGCTATGTTACGGTTTTAAATAACGGTAGGAGAGACCCTATATGGGAGCCGAAGGGGAAAGAGACTGGGTCTCGAAACTCTCAGGCAAAAGGACTGCCGTAAGCAAAAACCTCTGGAGAGACCTCCGGGTGGGGTCACCGAAGGGGCAGACGGCAAATAGGTAGCCGGCAATCTCTCAGGTAAAAGGACAGGGGGCAAGTTGCAATGCAGCTTGCCCCCCTTTGTTTGGGGAGGGTAAAAGTATTTAAGAACCTTTGGTGCAGGAGACTAAATAATGGCAACCGTCAACAAGACCCCCCTGAATAAGGTACACCATGACTTGAAGGCAAGGATGATAGATTTTGCTGGCTGGGAGCTCCCTGTCTGGTACACTTCTATTTTGGAGGAGCACAGGGCGGTTCGCTCCAGAGCCGGCATGTTTGATGTCTCTGATATGGGTAGGGTTTGGGTAACCGGAAGGAGTGCCGGGGCTTTTCTTAATAGGGTGCTAACCAAGCCGGCACAGAAGTTGGAGATAGGCTCCGCCCAGCTCTGCCTCCTGTGTTTAGAAGACGGCGGTATCCTGGATGACTTATGGGTATATCGTGTGGGAGTGGAGCAGTTTTTAATAGTCTGGAATGCTGCCAGTATTGAGCAAAAACTTGACTGGTTACATCGATGGTCAAGCTCAGACCCTGATATCATCATTGACGACACATCCCCCGATACGGTTATGGTGGCTGTCCAAGGTCCAGCTGTTTCTCAATTGGAGAACCTGAAGGGCGTCTCCCATTTACCTCGCTTTGGTCATGCCCAAACCAAGATTGGTGGTCTAAGTGTATTTGTGGCTAGAACGGGATACACGGGAGAGGATGGGTTCGAGATAATTACTGACGCAGTAAATGCTTTACCCTTGTGGGAATTGTTCATCAAAGAGGGTGTGAAACCCTGTGGTTTAGGGGCACGTGACAGCTTGCGATTGGAAGCTGGCATGATGTTGTGCGGGCAAGACATGGATACAGGCACCAATCCTTTTGAGGCTGGGCTTGGGTGGCTAGTAGACCTCGACGAGGGTGACTTTATCGGCAAAAGTGCTCTGCTAGAGATTAAGCGTCAAGGTGTTAGGCGCAAGCTTGTTGGCTTTCAAATGAAAGGACGAGAGATAGCCCGCTCCGGCTACCCGATTTCCAAATCTGGTCAAGAGGTGGGCAAGGTTACCAGTGGTGGCTGTGCGCCAACCCTGGGGGTTAATATTGGCCTAGGTTATATCCCCATCGAGCTAGCAACTATCGGCACTGGTATCGAGATAATAATTCGCAACAAACCGGTTCCGGCCCACATAGTTAATAAGCGATTCTACAAAAGAGGAGCATAAAATGAACCCAAAAGAATATAAGTACACGCAGGAACATGAGTGGATTTGTCCTGAGCCTGGGGACAAGGGAAAGATGGGGCTTACCGAGTATGCTCAGTCCCAGCTGGGAGACATAGTTTATCTTGACTTGCCCGCCCCAGGCACTCAAGTGGAACAGTTCAAGAAGCTGGGTGAGGTAGAATCGGTGAAAGCAGTTTCAGACATCTTCGCCCCGGTTAGTGGGCAGGTATTGGAAGTCAACCAGACTGCCACTGATGCGCCCAACCTGGTGAATGAAGACCCCTATGGGGCTGGTTGGCTGGTCAGGTTAGAATTGAGTCAACCTTCGGAACTTGATGCCCTAATGAATAGCGATGAGTATGATAAATTTGTCGCCGAATTGGAAGAAAAACCAGAATAAGCTGGAGGCAACTAATACCAATGTCATCACCTTACTTACCGAATACCGATGCTGACCGTAGTGCTATGTTACAAGAGATTGGAGTCGGCTCAGCCGATGAGCTATTCCAGGATATACCGGAAAAGTTCCGCAAAGTTCAACTCAAACTACCGCCTCCGCTCTCTGAGCTAGAGCTCAAAGAGGAGCTACGTCAGCTATCAAGTCGTAATGCCAGTCTAGATGACTACGCTTGCTTCCTAGGGGCCGGCTACTACCGACACTTCATCCCCAGTGTGATTGGTCACATCACCGGTCGCAGTGAGTTCTATACCGCCTACACCCCATATCAAGCTGAGGCCAGTCAGGGTACGCTACAGACCATCTATGAGTATCAGTCGCTAGTCTGCCAGCTCACCGGAATGGAGGTGAGCAACGCCGGGATGTACGACGGCAGTACGGCAGCGGCTGAGGCTGCCCTGATGGCATGCCGAGTTACAAACAGAGACAAGGTGGCAGTGCTGTCCACGGTAAACCCAAGTTACAGTGAAGTAGTAGATACCTATGTAAACGGTCACAATATCCTCTTAGAGATGGTGGAGCCAAATCTGGACAGTTTGTCTTCGGACTGTGCCTGTTTAATAGTCCAACAGCCCAATTTCCTTGGCTATTTTGAAGACATGGGAGCATATGCTGAGAAAGCCCATGATATTGGAGCATTACTTGTCGTTGCAGTTGACCCAATTTCTCTAGGGATGTTTGCCCCACCGGCAGATTATGGGGCTGATATTGTTGTTGCTGAAGGTCAGGCGCTGGGCAGCCCAACCAGTTTCGGGGGGCCGGGGCTGGGCATTTTCACCTGCCGGAAGGAATACGCGCGGCAGATGCCAGGTAGGATTGTAGGTAAAACAGTGGATGTTGACGGTAAGCCGGGATATGTGCTGACCTTGGCAACCCGGGAGCAGCATATTAGACGGGAACGGGCTACATCCAATATCTGTACTAATGAAGCTCTGGTGGCTCTAGCCACAACGGTTTATCTGGCCACCCTGGGCAAAAGCGGGCTCCGCCGTGTAGCTGAGTTATGCTACCACAAGGCTCACTATGCTGCCGATGCCATCGGTAAGCTCAAAGGATATTCCCTCGTTTTTCCGCAGCCTTTCTTCAAGGAATTTGTCGTTCGTTGTCCAGTGGCACCCCACCAGCTCAATAAGGCGCTTTTAAAGGAAAGGATAATTGGTGGTTTGGACCTGAGCCACATGATAGACAATGGCATGCTGCTCTGTGTTACTGAGGTAAACACCAGGCAGGATATAGACAGGTTAGTAGTAATTCTATCAAAATTTTAGGTGAGAAATGATGCATCATTATTTACTTCCAGATATTAGCCAGCCGGGCAAGATTGGGTGCAGTCTGCCACATTTAGACGTGACTCCAACCGAATTACCTCCTCAAGAGCTACTTCGCCAGGAGCTTGAGTTACCTGAGGTCAGCGAGGCTGAGCTGGTGAGGTATTTCACTGCCCTGAGCAAGCTCAATTACGGAGTGGACACCGGGTTTTACCCTCTGGGTAGCTGCACCATGAAATATAGTCCAAAATGGCACGAGGATATTGCCAAACTCCCGGGCTTTACTTCAATCCATCCCTATCAGCCGGTAGAGTCGGTTCAGGGGGCACTGCAGCTTATGTTCGAGTTGCAGGATTATTTGACCGAGATTACCGGTATGGATGCCGCCAGTCTGGCGCCTATGGCTGGGGCTCAAGGTGAACTCGCCAGCATATTAATGGTTAAAGCATATCACCAAGCCCGAGGGGATGAGAAGCGGAAGAGAATACTGGTGCCCGACTCGGCCCATGGCACAAATCCAGCCACTGCCGCTATGTGTGGGTTTGAAATAAGCGCTGTGCCCTCAGATGGTGACGGTAACCTAGATTTGACAAGCCTTGAATCCATGATGAATGAGGAAGTGGCCGCTTTAACGTTGACCCTGCCGACTACCTTAGGTCTATTTGACCCGCAAATAGCTGAGATAAGTCGGCTCATTCACCAAAGAGGCGGACTGCTGTGCGGTGATGGCGCCAACCTGAATTCTCTGCTGGGTAGAGTGAAGTTTGGCGACATGGGCTTTGATTGTGTTCAGTTGAACCTCCATAAAACCTTCAGCACTCCCCATGGCGGTGGCGGACCAGGCTCAGGCCCAGTTTGTGTCGAATCAAATTTGGCCGACTTTTTGCCTTCACCTTTGGTGACTAAAGACAAAGGCTACACATTCACCACACCGGCTAAGTCTATAGGCAACCTGGGGGCAGCTTACGGAAACTTTGGCGTGATGGTTAAGGCTTATGCTTACATACGTTCTCTTGGTGTGGAAGGGCTGAAGGAGGTCAGTGAGAACGCGGTCATAAATGCTAACTACCTTAAGGAGAAGCTAAAAGCATATTATCACCTGCCTTATGACCGTACCTGTATGCATGAGGTGGTATTTTCCGGGAAACGACAAAAAGCCAAGGGAGTTCATACGCTAGATATCGCCAAACGCTTGCTTGATTTTGGATTCCACCCCCCCACTGTTTATTTCCCTCTGGTGGTTGATGAGGCCATCATGATTGAACCTACCGAAACCGAGAGTAAACAGACGCTGGATGCTTTTATTGACGCTATGAAACAGATAGCCAAGGAGGCGGATGAGAATCCTGACATCTTGCACACCGCCCCCCATAATACACCGGTTAGGCGGCTGGATGAGGTCACCGCCGCCAGAAAGCCAGACTTACGCTGGGAAATGAGCCGACGTTGAGCGGAAGAGACGAGAAGGATGTAGTGATAATTGGCGGCGGTCCCGCTGGCTATGTGGCCGCAATCCATGCTGCTCACCTGGGGGCGAACGTGGCTCTGGTAGAGAAGGATAGGCTAGGTGGTACTTGCCTTAACCGAGGTTGTATTCCGACCAAGGCCCTGGTCAGAAGTGTGGAGGTGCTCCTTGAGGCGAGAAGGGCAAGCGATTTCGGAATAGATATTGGCAGCATCAAGACAAATTTCCAAAAGATTATGGCTCGCAAAAGCAATGTCGTTAGCCAATTAGTGTCTGGTGTCGAGCAATTGATGAAAGCAAACAAGATAAGTGTCTATAGGGGCACAGGGCGTATCCTGTCTCCACACCTGGTTAAAGTGGACGATGAGGAGATAGCAACCAGGAAACTTATTATCGCTACTGGCTCCGAGTCAGCTCTACTCCCTGTCCCTGGTTTAGACCTGCCGGGAGTGCTCACCACTGATGATATCCTTGAGTTGAAAGAGCTCCCAGAAAGCCTTGTCGTCATTGGGGGAAGCCATGTGGGTGTTGAATTCGCTAGCATCTTCAACGGGTTGGGGACAAAGGTCACTATTGTGAAGAGGCGTCCCCTTCTTTTGGAGCCAATTGATGAAGAGATTGGACGCCGTTTTGCCCAGACCTTACCTAAGCAAGGAATAGAAGTTAAAATTGGGGCTGCGGTAAAAGCGATTAGGAGAGAAGGTTCGGTTCTCAAGGTGGTTTGGGATACTCCGGGTGGTGAGCATGGGGTTGAGGGACAGATGGTTCTTATGGCTACCGGGCGCCAACCTTATACTGAGGGATTGGGCTTATCAGAACTCGGCATAAGAATGGACGGGCGAGCCATCGTGGTGAATGAATACCTTGAGACAAATATCTCTGATGTTTATGCCATCGGGGACGTTCTCGGCAAGACCATGCTGGCTCATGTTGCCTCCTATGAAGGGGAGGTAGCGGTTGAGAATGCTCTTGGTTACCCCCGGCAGGCTGACTATCGGGCGGTTCCTAGCTGTATCTTCACCCAACCTGAAATAGCCGGTGTTGGCATCACCGAAACGCAAGCCAAGGATAGCGGCATCCCTTATAAAGTGAGCAAATTCCCCTTCCTTGCCTGTGGCCGCGCTGTCACCATGGACGAGACGATGGGCATGGTTAAGACGATTTGCGATGCCGAGAATGGCAGGATTCTAGGACTGCACATTATGGGACCGCATGCTAGCGATCTTATAGCTGAAGGTGTGCTTGCCATACAACTCGGAGCAACGGCGAGGGACATTGCCCATGCCATCCACGCTCATCCCACTTTGCCTGAGGCAGTACGTGAAGCAGCTATGGGACAGCTAGAGGGTTCAATCCATTTCCAGAGAATGTAGTGCTTGGCTAATGGGTATCTATACCGATGTGAGAGCAGCTATTCTGGGATTACGGAGGAGGTCCATTTGTCATCCAAGAAGGTATATGTTGCCGACTACTTAGGAATAATCCCATATGAGCGTGCCTTAGAACTGCAGCGAAGATTGATGCAAGCCAGAGCCGAAGGCAGCATTCCTGATGTAGCCCTGCTCCTACAGCATCCACCGGTTTTCACCATAGGCCGATTCAGAGGAGAAAAAGACATAATTGTCCCTCCAGATAAGTTGCAGCAAGAAGGAATAGCCGTTTTTCAGACTAATCGGGGGGGCAGTATCACCTACCACGGTCCAGGACAACTTGTCGGCTATCCCATTCTTAACCTTGAAGAAAATGGGCTAGGTGTGCGGGAATATATCTGGAGATTAGAGGCGGTCATCATTGAGTTGCTACTTTCTCTTGGTATCCAAGGTCACCGGGTTGCCAACTACCCTGGCGTCTGGGTAGGTGGGGAAAAGGTTTGCTCCATAGGTGTCCATGTTAGTCATCATATCACCACGCACGGCTTTGCTCTCAATGTAAACACCAACCTACGGCATTTTGAGTATATAAATCCCTGCGGAATCAAGGGCAGGGTAATGACCTCCATTTCAAAATTATTGGGGTATCC
>Ga0209986_10001099_pt1 | contig 26297 bp, 19 predicted proteins | sample BlataG_FD_183168 | JGI IMG/M metagenome (GOLD analysis project Ga0209986, IMG submission 183168) | Deep subsurface microbial communities from Black Sea to uncover new lineages of life (NeLLi) - Black_00105 metaG (SPAdes) (version 2) | ecosystem: Environmental > Aquatic > Marine > Oceanic >... | reverse complement strand
ATAGACGGTCTCCTCGCCGCGAGGCCGCAGCTCCGCCGCACACCAGACCCGCTGCGACAGCGGAATCAGCCCGATGCCAGCGATGATCAGCGTCACCACCGCCGCCGTGATCGACATGTTGAGGCTTTTCACTTCGTCCCTCCTGCCTGGCACCTTCAAAAACTTGTAAATCCCGCTGATCGGCCGGTAGATCAGCCCATAGATCCCAAACAGGGCCAGGCCCCGGCCCAGTGCCTCCATCCGGTAGGGCTTCATCGCGTTCCAGACGAAGAGAAAGATCGACGTCATCAGAATCCACATGTAGAGCGTCGAGGCGACCGCATAGAGGGCGAAGAGTGCCTGATGCCGCTTCGGCAGGAAGGGGTCATCCTGCAGCTTCATGCCCAGGCACCACTTCTTGGCAATGCGGCCCAGGCTGGTCGTCGCCTTGGTCCGCAGGTTCGGGATCTCAAGCATGTCCGACAGAATGTAATAGCCGTCGAACCGCATCAGCGGGTTGGCATTGAACAGTAAGGTCGAGACGCTGGAGACGAACATCACATTGAGACACATCTGGTTGAAGATGCCCTCGTGCGAGTTCCACCAGAGATAGGTCGCTGTCGCCGCCATGATCAGCTCGATGTACATACCACCGGCACCGATCATCATCCGCTTCCACTTGCTCGGCAGCATCCAGCTGTCGGAGACATCACAGTAGAGGCAGGGCGTGAAGACCAGCAACATAAAACCCATCTCGTGGCACTCGCCGCCGTAATACTTGCAGGACATGCCGTGGCCAAACTCGTGGATCACCTTGGTGATGCCGAGCGCTGCCGCCAGGTAGAACCAGTTACCGGCTGCGAAAAACTGCTGAAACTCCGGCAGCTTCGACCGGAAGGTCTCAAAGTTGGCCAGCACCAGCATCAGGGCACTGAGGATGTAGATCAAAAATGTGATCAGGGCCGGCGGTGAGAAGATCCAGCCGATCCAGGGGGTGATCTTGTTGAGGATCCAGTCGGGATCGATGCCGCGGAAGCGAAGGCACATGATGCTCCGCATCCAGGTCTTCCACTCCATCCAGACCTTCTGCTTGCGGCGCTCATTCAGCTGCGGCCCCTGCCCCGGCCGGTCACCGATCACCAGCCCGCTGCGGTGCAGCGTCGAGACAAACCGCGAGATCTCATCGACCGTGATCCGCCGCGGCGGAAACTGCAGCTCAAAGTCGTCCTTGAGATCTTCCAGGCTGGCGTCACCGTCGAGCATCTCCAGCAGGGCATACTCCTCCGGCCGAAACCGATAATAGTTCAGCCCGATCGGATCCTTGACCACATACCAGGCCTGCCCCTGATGCACCTGCCGATTGGTGACCAGGTCACCCCGGCACCGCAGGCCGACCGGCCGCGAGGTGCTGGAGCGGAAGGCATCGGCGATGGCCATGGCTCACCTCACTGGGCGTCGGCGGTGGTCACCGCCCGGTGGACCGGCGGCAACGGGGCCTGCCGGGAGTGGATCGTCATGGTGGCCTGCTGGCCAGCCCGCAGCAGCCACTGGTTGGAACCCGGTGGCTGGCGGTTTTCCACCTCAGCCCAGACGCGATAGTCGCCCCCCGGCTCGACCAGCGGACTGACAAACACGATGCGGCCCTTGAAGGCCTCCTCCCGCTGATCGGAAAAATTGACCGTCACCGTCACCGGCCGGTCATGGACCTGCTCGGGCTCGAACCGGGCTGAGTCGACATAGCCCTCAACCCGAAGCTTGTCGGTGCGGACGACCCGGGCCAGCGGATCACCCGGCTGCATCCACTCGCCCAGATGCGGATAGACCTGCACCACCACGCCGTCGATCGGCGAGGCGATCCGCCGCCGCTCAATCCGGTTGTCGGCCGCCTCAACCTCGACCTCTTTTGAATGGGCGTCGAGGGCCGAGAGCCGCCGCTCAAGCTCCGCCTGCTCAATCTGCAGTTCGCTCTTTTTCTGGTTTAGCTTCAGCCGGGACAGTTCGACATCAGTCACGCTGCCGGGAACCTTGCGGTTGGAGGCGACCGCCTTTTCCACCTCAACCTCGGCTACCTGCTCAGCGGCGACGGAATAGCGGACGTCGACATCGCTCTCGGCCCGGGCCTTGGCTTGGTCGTGCTCGGCCTGGGCCTTTCGCCGCTCAAACCGGGGCTGCGAATCGTCGATCCGGGCGATCGTGTCGCCGCGGGCGAGGGTGTCGCCCTCCTTGATCGACAGCTCGACCAGCACGCCCCCCTCGCGGGCCGGCACCCGGGCCTCTTCAACCAAGGAAATCAGGCAGCGAGAGAGAACCGGCTCGGGGGCCGTTGGTTCGTCAGCTCCGGCTGCCGGCCCACTGGCCACCAGCCAGCCCACCGCCAGGCAGACAAAGCCACCGCTCACCTGTTTGCTCATGATTTGCATGACACGCACCCCAAGTTTGTTCGTCGCCTGCCTCACCACAGCCGCCTGCCTCACCACAGCCGGAAAAAGACCTGCGTCTGGAAAAATGCCATCACGTCCATCAACCAGACATAGCCCATGGCATGCGGGCCGCAGTTGACCCGGGCGGTGACCGTGGCCCCAGCCCCCAGTTCTTCTTTTTCATGGTTGCTGGGGTCGATGGTAATTTGCACCAGCACGGTGTTGCCCTGCTCACCACGAACCTCGGCCTGTTCGTGAATCTCCTCCACCTCACCATCGTGCCGGGTGCCGGGATCGGTCGCCACAATGTAATCGACCTTCAGCTTGCGGCCCTCCTGTTGCGCTTTTGCCAACGCCCGGTTGATATGCCCCAGCCGGTCGTCAGGCATGTGGATTTCCAGTTCCCACTCGCCAGTCTTGTCGGCCACGCTCATCAGGACCTGTCCCCGCTCGACCGGCCGGAACAGCAGCCGGTCACGAACCTGCCAGGTGACGATCATGCCGTCGATCGGGCTGCGAACTTCGAGGTCCTTTTTCTTGGCCTCGTAGAGCCGCAGCTGCGTGTCAAGGCTCTCAATCTCCCGCCGCAACTGGGCCGCCCGGCCGGCCATCCGGTTCCGCTCGTCGCTGGAAAGCCCCTTGTCTTCAAGCAGGGCCCGCCGAGTGGCGGCCAGCTGCTCTTCGCTGGAGGCCCGGCGGCCAAGCACGTCGGTGACCGCCACTTCGAGGTCGGTGTTCCGCAGCACCGCCAGCAGTTCACCCTCCTTCACCTCCGAGCCGTGCTTCAGCCCCGGCTCGAGCTGCTCGACAATGCCCTCGATTTCGGCAAAGACATCGCGGCGATGAACCGGCTCGAGCGTCCCCTTGCCTTCCAGCCGCAGATCGATGCGGACGAGGGCCAACGCGAAACAGAGGGCCACGAATGCCACCAGGGCCAATACCGTCTTGGGGAGGTTGCGGGCAGTGGTCAGTACCTTCGACTTTGAGAGCAGATTGGCAACCGTATAGAGCGGCATCGTGGTGTGGTCGATGGCGTTGGCAATCGCCACCTTGCCGTGCTCGGCCACCAGTTCGACGCGGGCCCGTTTGCCCCCCTCAAAGGTTGTCGAGGAGAACCACTCCACCACCAGCACACCGATCGGGTCGGGGGCCTGCTTCGGCGGGGCCTCGGCCTTGGCGACGGCCACGGCATCAACACCGCCGGGCTTCACGACCGGCGTCGGCCGCGGCTTTTCCAACGGAATGATCGCCATTGCCGTGGCGTGTGACTCGTCGATGTAGTTTTCGAGTTCCTCCTCGATCTGCGGCGGCAATTCCCGCTGGGCGTCGGGATGCCAGAGCGGATCGCGGGCCTTCGCGACGACGCGGGCCAGCGATTCAATCGCCCGCACCGCCGTGGCCCGCCGCTCGATCGACTCTTGGCCGCTGACCGCCTCAAGCCGCAGTTTCCGGCCCTTTTTGATCAGCACGCTGACCCGGTCACAGCCAATTATGCGGCGGGCCTCGTTGGCCAGCACAAAGGCCGTCGCAACTGGGTTCAGCGATTCATGAACGGCCCGGCTAAACCGATCAACCTGCTCCAGGGCCGATTGTTGCGTGTCGAGGGTCTTGATCTGCCGCCGCTCGAGATAGCCGCTGGCGACCGCCGAAACCTGCTGCAGGAATTTCAGATAGCCCCGTTCAACGTCGGGCTGGTTGGGCTGATGAAAAATCTCAATCAGACCCTGCCGGTTCTCGCCCCGATCGATCGGGGCCCCGATGACCAGCAGGTTTGATGGATTGGAGCCACTCGGTTTGCCATCAGGGCTGGTAAGCGCCGCCTGCGGTGGCACCAGCAGTCCGGAGGGTGACCCCAACAGTGCCTGCACCAGACCGCTGTGAGCCGCCTGCACCTCGGGTTTGTCCGAGAGCCCGGTCGCCTGCATCTTCAGATGCGCGATCGGCTCGATCCGGCCCTCCTTGCTGGTCAGCCAGACCAGTCCAGCCACCGCGCCCATGGCCTCGATCACCCGCTCAAGCAGACCGAGAAAAAAATCGGCCTCGGCAGCGTCGGCCTTGGAAAGCTGCTCGATCTCACCGATGAGCGCGCGAATCTGTTGCCGGGCCTCTTCGACCGAGCGGGGATCGACGGTGCTCATGGGAATGGATGCTTTCTCGAATCAGTTTGCGAGGACCGGCTACCGGCGGCCCCTGGTTCATGCAAGAACATCGGCGTCCAGCCAGCCGGGGCCGGACGCCGATGCCCGCCATCTGCTTGCCTGCACTTAAGCCTTCGTCGGCGGGATGATCACCCGCTTTTGCACATCGGTTTCAAGGACCCCAAAGGCCTGCTCGTGCCGCTGCACAGCCATCATCAGTGCAGCAGCCAGCCGCTTGGCCGTGAAAAAATTGACGATGATCCGCTGTGTCAGCCCGATGGTGTCGGGCGAATTGCCGACCACCTGCTTGTTGAGGCCGAAATCAACGATCAACTCTTCGGGCGTGCCGGTCACCCGGCAGAAATTTGCGTAGGTTGCGGCAATGTGCGATTCATCGACAGGAACCGGCTCCTGGGCGGGACGTTTGCTTTCGTCGGCCATTAATAGAACTCCGTAGCGTTCGGGAAAGGCGGATGCGACTGGGCACCTGCCGGAAATCAGTGTCAGAACGACGTTTGTGTGTACGTTCCCAACGGCCCGAGAGTTTACTTCCCTTCCAGCGCGGGGGCCACTGCCCAGTACCAGAAGGCCAACGAGTGGGTTTGACGACAGCCGTCAGATCGCGGAACCCTCACGTTCAAGATGCCCTCCAGCCGGTACGTCCGGGTCGGGATTGGCTGTTCGCCAGCCGTGCCGCTGCAGCCAGGCAACCGAGACAAACCGCCGGAACAGCGCCTCAACCGCACGGCTGGCATCCCGCTGCCACGCCTGGTCGGTCGGATCGCCCCCGGCTACGACACCCCGAAAGGTCAGCCTGACCGGCCAGCCCCGCTGCCCGGCCAGAACCGCAAACCGCTCGGCCAGCCGCAGCGTCCAGGCGGCTCCCAGGGTCTCCCGCAGGGGCAGCAGACAGCCGTCAACCTGGCGGACGAACTGGTCCCGCGGGTCGGCCGCTGCCGCGGCCCGCCGGCGGCCAGCAGCCAGACTCTGGCCCAACGCCAGCAGACTGCCAACCGTGATCGCCACGACCGCCGGCAGATCGACCTGCGGCTGGGGGATCGCGGCGGCCAGATTGACCCCGGGCAGCAGCGGCCAGAGCAGCCCGAATTGGCCGAGGGTCACCAGGCTGACCGCCACGGCCCTTCGCGTACCGATGAAGTTCATCCAGCCGACCAACACGAGCAGCGGCAGTAAAAACCGGGCCAGGATATGCAGATCGGGAAAGCTGCCGGGCCGGATCAGGGTGGCCGAGGCCGCCGGCAGGGCCAGCACCACCGCCAGCGTGGCAACAATCAACTGCCAGACCCCGTGTTGGGGTCGCTTGGCCCCCAGCAGTGACATGATCGGACAGACGAACAAGGCCGCCACCACCACCCTGCCGGCAGCGGCCGAAGTGGGACTGACCGTGCCAGTGGCCTGACGAAACGCCTCCCAGGCGGTCACCCCGGCGGCCGCCGCCGCCCACCAGGAGGCCGGCACCGCAGTTGAACCCCGAGCCAACCAGCCGCCTGCCAGCGATATCAGCATGACCAGTACCGCCAGCCCTCCGACAAGTTGCCCGCCCAACGCGGGAGAGAGATCGTCGAGGCCGAGGATGCCGAAGAATTGCATGAAGAATGAGCGAGCGGAGGGAACACGTCGCAGCCACTCTAAAGGAGCTGGCGATTATTCTGATTCTATGGCCCCGCGACGCCCGGGTGGCCCCGGCGACGGGCGTGGCCGATACTATCAAAGAGATGAGCCGTGGCCGGCCCTCTTTCCCCATAGGGGTACACCATGCGTTCTTCCGCTTTCGCGGAGCCCAGTTCCGGCGTGAATCGTTGCCGATTCACCGCTGCTGGGCGGATTGCGCGGCACGGATTAACCGCCGTCGCGGTCCTGGGCTTTTTTTCGCCGACCTCCGCGTCGGCGATCGAGATGTTCACGTTCTTCGGCGACGGCAGCCGCGTCCCGCTGCCAAGCCTTGAAACACCGATTGAAGCCTACCCAGGCATTCCGCTACGCAGCGACCGGCTGCGGGCCCGCCGCCGGGCCCAGCGGGCCGGCCCTGACGCCGAGGTCCAACTGGGCCCACCGGGTGGCATGTCGATTCGGATGATGCCGCAACTGGCGGTGCCACCCGACCCCGACGCTGTGCTGGCGGCCCCCCCCGCCGCCGAACCGGTCGCCCCACCACCGCCAAGCCGGCCTCGCCTGCGCCGGTGGCGGCGGTAGCGGCAGCTTTTTCATTCGTCGATTGCTTTTGCTATCGTCTGGCAGCATTGCGGACGTTGGCGAAAGCCTGAGGTGGATATGCTGCTAGGTGCGGTATTCGAGCGAGAGGTGCGGTTTGCACCGCGGGCCCGGGGTCTGTTCATCGGCCGGGCGATCTATGCCGGCAGCCTGCTGGCGATCATCGCCACCTGCTGGCTGGTGCTGACGGGCACGCAGTCGATCACCACGGTCGGCGATACGGCCCGCTTTGGTGCCACGCTGATGCGGACGCTGGCGCCGCTGCAGCTGACGCTGGCGGTGCTGGCCGCCGCCATGACCGCGGCCGTGGCAGTGAGCGTCGAAAAGGACCGCCGGACCCTCGAACTACTGCTGCTGAGCCGACTGACCGAACGAGAGCTTGTCCTCGGCAAACTGGCCGCCAGCCTGCTGCGGGTACTGCTGATGCTGCTGTCGGCCATTCCGGTCTTCGGCCTGGCGGCTCTCTTCGGCGGCGTCACCGTGCCCCAACTGGCCCGGCTGTTTGTCGTGACCGGTGCCTCGGCCCTGGCTGCAGCCAGCATCGCCAATACCGTTGCCTTCTGGAAAGACACGACCTTTCAGGCGGTGGCGATCACGGCCTTCGCACTGGTTGCCTGGGTGGTGCTCGGTGAGGCGGTTGTCGGCTGGCTGGGGCTGGACGCCGCCGCCCAGCTGTCACCAGCCCGGGCGATGTTTGCCGCCCTCGCCCCGGCCGGCGGCGGTCTGGTGAGCTTTCTAGCGGTCTGCCTGGCGGTGATCGTGGGCACGAATCTACTGGCCATCCGCCGGGTCCGGGCCTGGAACATGGCCCGCGAGGCGCGGCGGGCTGCCCAGGCACGAGCACAGGCGGGCCCCGCCAGCCGCCGGCCGGCCCGTCAGGTCTGGGCCAACCCGGTGCTCTGGCGGGAGATCTGCACCAACGCTTACGGCCGCACGATTGTCATTGTGCGGCTGGCCTGGCTGCTGCTGTTCGCCGCAGCGGTGGCGGGCGTGATGGCGGAGGCCCGGACCGACCGACCCGACCGGTTCGCCGTGGCGGTAGCGGTGATCCCAATGGCCCTGGCCAGCCTGCTGGCCGTGACCGCCCTGGCTGTGACCAGTATCACCAGCGAACGGGACCGCGGCTCGCTTGACCTCTTGCTGGTGAGTGATCTTGAACCCCGGGAGTTCATCTGGGGCAAGCTCTTCGGTGTGCTGGTGGTTGCCCGCGAGGTGGTGCTGCTACCGCTGCTGCTGTGTGTCGCATTGGTGGCCAGCGGGATCGCCTCGCCTGAGAACGGGCTCTACCTCGTGCTGGGCACCGCCATTCTGCTGTTCTTTGCCGCTGTGCTTGGTATTCACATCGGGCTGTCCTATCCGTCGTCGCGGCGGGCCATCGGCGTGGGGCTGGGCACCATTGCCTTTCTGTTCATCGGGGTCGCCACCGCGATGCGGATCATGGTGGCCTTTGGATCGAGTTTTGAACTGCAACTGGCCCCGTTCCTGGCGGTGATTGTCGGCGGGGCCATCGGCCTCTATGCCGCCCTCTCCGCCCGCAACCCCTCGCCGGCCATCGGCTGGGCCTCGGCGCTCCTGCCGGTGCTCACCTTCGTCGGCATCACCGGCTTTCTGCAGGGCAACACGCTGCAGGTGCTGCTGGTGGCGGCCGTCGCCTACGGCTTCGCCACGGTCGCCCTGCTGGTGCCGGCCATCGGTGCCTTCGACATGCTGACCGGCCGCACCACAGCCGGAGCATAGGCTGTCATCGCAGGAGCGTCGTTGCGGCCTCCGCTTCGAGGGCGGCTAGGCGGGCGGCCGCCTGCGGCGGGGCGTCACCCTTGGCAACCGCAGCCCGGTAGCTCTCGACGGCATCGTGCCGGCGGCCGAGCGACTCCTGGGCGAGCCCCTCCAGGGCCAGCACCTCGGCCGGAATCTGATTGGGCCCGTAGGTCTCCTCCAGTACCGCCAGCGTGGCGAGGGCCCGCTTGGGACGATCGAGCTGCCGGTAGACCTCGGCCGTGTCGAGCAATACCTCCCGGTTGTCGGGCTCGAAGGCGAGCGAGTGCTGATAGTCGGCCAGGGCATCGATCGGCCGGCCTCGGGCCAGCGCAACCTGACCGTGCAGGTACCAGGCAGCCGGCGACCGGGGCACCGTCCTGACCGCCTCGGACGCCAGCCGCTCAGCATCATCGAGCAGCCCGAGTTCAAGGTACATTCGCCCGCCATCAATGCAGAGGTCGATGTCACCGGGTGAAAGGGTGAGGGCCTGACTGATCTGGCCGACCGCCTCCATCTTCTCCCCCCGTTCCCAGAGCACCCGGGCGTAGTGCTTGCGGGCATCGACATCGGTTGGGCATCGCTGCACCGCCTGTTCAAGCAGGCCTTCGGCCCTGATCAGATCGCCCGAGTCGGTCGCCGAAAGCCCGAGATTACTCAGCCGCCTGGCCTCGGCCAGCTGCTCCGGCGCGGGACCGTTGCGGGGCACCAGCCGGCAGCCGGCAGCAGCCACCATCAGCACAATGAGCTGCAAAACGGCCGCAACGGGAGTGCGTCTCACGGTCATGAGCGGTGCCGATGCCGGGGAAGTAATTGCAAAGCCTGCGGACTGTAGGGACGGATCACCCGCAAAGACAACGCCGTTGCAGGCATTGAGTTCGTTCGACCTGGCAAACAGGGCAGGCTGCGACGGTCATCCGCGTTTGGCAAATGCTGACAAACCCTCGCGGTCCGGGTTGCCGAAGAGAGTCGGATGCGGGGAGTATCTGCCATCCCACCGGCATCGCCCGGTAGACCGACCACCCCCGCAACCACCCGAACCGTTTCCTCAATCACTCCGATGCCCAGTCGCTCCGCTCACTGCCGTCTTCTGCTGCCTGCGGTGGCCTGCCTCATGGCGGTCGGCTGTGAAATCCGCGATGAGCCGGTTCGGACCACCCAGCAGGCTCGGCTCCGCTGGCCCGATCCAGTCACCCGTCGGCTTGAATCTGACACAGACCCCGCCGCCAATACCCCCTCCAGCACGATCGCCTTCGTAGAGAGTTGTGCTGCCGGCAGGCGGCTGGCCGAGGCGGCGGGCAAGCCACTGCTGATTATCTTCCGGGCAGGCTGGTGCCGCTGGTCTGCCGCCTTCACCCAGCAGACACTGGTCGATCCGACCATTGTCGCCTTGTCAGAGCGGTTTGTCTGCGTCCAGGTCGATGCCGACCGAGACGCCGAGGTCTGCCGGCAGTACGGCGTCACGCATTTCCCCACGGTTCTGGTTCTCAATCCTGATGACAGGGAAGTGACCCGCCGCAGCGGCCACACGGTGGTCGCCGACCTGCAGCCGTTGCTCCGGCGGGCCCTGGCAGCCGACCGGCTGGTGGGCACGCCGGCGGCCCCCTCAACCGATGCGGCCACGGTCGGTGACCCTGCAGCCCCAGCCAATGAAATTGAACGGCCGATCCAGACCGCCGATGCCCCCACTGGCGAAGTCAGCCGCTAGGCCATCTTGGTCGGCCACAGCGGCATCCGATTGGGCGTCTTCCTCCGCCGAGCAACACCGCATGCCCGCCTCCGTGAAGCCCAGTCGTGACTATCACGCCTACCCCTGGTGGAGCCCCCGGTTCTGGCACGGCATGCCGCTGGGGGTCTGGCTCGACCTGCTCAAGGAAAACCGCTGGCGGGTCGCCCCCAGCAGGCTCGGTCTGCTCGGCACGATCACAGCTGCCGCTGCCTTCAACTCCCTCGCCGAGCCACTCTGCCAGGCCCGCTATCGCCGGCAACTGGCTGAGCCACCACCGACCGATCCTCCAGTCTTCATCATCGGCCATTGGCGGAGCGGCACGACGCTGCTGCATGAAATTCTCATGCTCGACGACCGCTTCTGCTGCCCGTCGACCTATCAGTGCTTTGCAGCCGGACACTTCCTGCTGACCGAGTGGCTGGTGACCTCGACCCTTGGCTGGATCATGCCGGCAAAACGACCGATGGACAACGTTGCCGCCGGCTGGCATCGCCCGCAGGAGGATGAATTCGCCCTCGCCAACATGGGCGTCTGCTCGCCCTACCGCCGGATGGCATTTCCGGAAACCACTCCCGCCGAGCCGACCGCCCTCGACCTCGAGACGCTCTCGGCTGACGATCTGGCCCGCTGGCAGGAGGCCTTTCGCCGGTTCCTGGCGATGCTGGCAATTCGTGACCCCCGACGGCCGGTGCTTAAAAGCCCGCCGCACACCGCCCGGATGGCGGTGCTGGCCGGGATGTTCCCGGGAGCCCGGTTTCTGCATATCGTCCGCGACCCGTTTGTCGTCTTTCCCTCGACCAAACGGCTCTGGGAATCGCTGCACCATGTGCAGGCGATGCAGATCGACTCGGGATCCGAGGCAGAGGAGTACGTCTTTCGCTGCTTCGACACGATGTATGCCGCCTTCGAGCGGGATCGGCCACTGCTGGCCCCGGGGCAGCTGCACGAACTCCGCTACGAGGATCTGGTCGCCGATCCGGTGGCCAAGATGGAAGCAGCCTACGAGCAGCTCGGCCTGGGCGACTTTGAGCGGGTCAGGCCTGCCTTCGAGGCCCAGGCGGAGGTGATGCAGCGGTATCAGCGGAACACCTACCAGCACGACCCCCGCATCGTGGCAGCAATCAGCGAGCGGTGGAAACCGTTCCTCGACCGCTACGGGTATACGGCCCCAAGAGCCTGAGCTTGCCCGCAGCCTGTAACCGCGTTCCATGAAGCCAGCCGGTCCGGAGTGCCCCTGCCCACTCGCTGGACGTTCACGTCGGCCCTCCCGGCCTCCGCTCACTGCCTGTCCGCTGCGCTTCGCCCTCCAGGCTTCGCTTGCTTCCAGAGCTCGCTCGTAGGCAGAGGCACCCCCGACCTCGTCGGCAAAGGTATGAAAGTGGAAGCCGGGAGCGGCAGCGACCGGACCAGCAGCACTTTCGACGTCGTGCTCCCATCGGCCCACGACGACCCACGTCGCTTCACCCGGCGACCGCCGTCGCCAATCAGCACCAGCGGAATGATGAAAACTTTAGCTTTTCATCATTCCGCCAAAGGAAAGTCGGACAGGATGTCCGAGCTTTCCGTAAAGCCAGCCGTCGCCAATAAGCACCAGCGGAATGATGAAAACCTTGGCTTTTCATCGTTCCGCCCAAGGAAAGTCGGACACAATGTCCGAGCTTTCCGTGAAAACTACACCCGGTCCTGATGCCGGGAGGTGCTCCGTCTGCTGCGGCAATCGAAGCAGATGCCCGAGATGATCAGCCGGTGCCCCTGCGGCCGGAACTGGTGGGTCGCCGCGACGGCGTTGCGGAGCTGGAGCAATTCGTCGCTGGAAAACTCGATCAGCTTCTGACACCGCGTGCAGTAAAGGTGGTCATGCTGCGGGTAGCCGTAGTCGTGCTCGTATACCGCCCGGCCCGCAAGCACCATTTTTTTGAGCAGCCCAGCCTCCACCATCTCACTGAGTGTGCGATAGACCGTCGGCCGGCTCGCCCGGCTGCCGGCTGGCGTGTCCTGAAGATCAGCCAGCAGTTGTTCGGCGTCGAAGTGCTCATGACGGGCCGTGACATGATCGACAATCATCTGCCGCTGCCGGGTGATCCGCTTGCCCCGGGCCTGCATGAACTCGGCGAACCGCTCCTGCGGAGTCAGTGCCGTGTTGACGGTGCCAAGCGAAAAGTCAGCTGAGGTCGACATGCGAAATAATGGGTGCCCAATAGCCTGGGGAAAAACCGGAGAGGCCCGGGCACGGAGCCCGCACCCCCTTTTGTCTCCACCGAAAAATCCGTGCCCGCAGCTTCATCTTCTGGCGGGAATGATCACGTCGCCCAGGGTCCTCCTGAACGTCGCTTCCCGCATTCGATTGTAGCACCGTGATCCCGACCTGCCGCAAATGCAACACGGCCCCGATTCGCTGGGAATCGGGGCCGTGGCAATTGATCTACTCTGTCACCGCAAATGGTGCGGTGCGGCAAACGATGCTCCCGGGCGGTCGCTTACGACAGCCGGTCGAGCAGCCGGTCCAGCGCGATGTCGAGCTTTTCGGGCGTCTCGTAGCTGCCATCGGCGATTGCCGCCTTGATGGCATTGACGCGGTCGAGGCGAATGTCCGAGGCCGATGAGGCAGCCTGCACGGCATCGACCGACAGCGAGACGCCGTCGTTGACGCCGCTGAGTCCCTCAGCCGCGGTTCGGCCGGTGGCCTCAGCCGCCTCGATGCCCCTGACGCCGCCGACAGACGCCGCACCCTGTGTTGAACTAACGCTGAAAACGTTCATGGTTGCACTCCTTGCAGTCCGTGGATCGAGTTCCCCTTCCCCTCCGGAGATGCCCTACGCAAGGGCTGACCGAATGGTTCACTGGAATTCGTCGTGTCTGCCGTCCTCTTGCCCTGTTCAGTATGGCCCCGGATGCCGTCCGTGACGATCCGGTTTTTTCTCATCGCCCGTCGCGATCTTTACCACACCAGTCTATTTTCATCGGCATGACGCCGGGGGATTCTTGAAGGTTTTTTTTGGTCCGGCCGGCCAGTTGTCACAACCTCGTCACCCTACCCATTCCGCCAAGGGGTCAGGCGGCAAACTCACGCCGCCGCGGCACCAACTGATTCTGCAACCGCTCAACGATCGCCGAGTGCATCTGGCTGACCCGGCTCTCGGAGAGATCGAGGGTCGCCCCGATTTCCTTCATTGTCAGTTCTTCGTAGTAATACAGGATGATGATCAGCCGCTCGTTGCGGTTGAGGCCCTTGGTGACCAGCCGCATGAGGTCGTTCTTCTGAATTCGGCGGGTGGGGTCCTCACCCTTCTTGTCCTCCAGAATGTCGATTTCGCGGACGTCCTTCGAGCTGTCTGTCTCGCACCACTTCTTGTTGAGGCTGACGAGGCTGACGGCATTGGCCTCCACCAGCAGCTTCTCGAACTCCTCGGCTGAAAGCTGCATGTGCTCAGCTACCTCGGCATCGGCCGGGGCCCGGCCAAACCTCGCCTCGAGCGTCTTGATTGCCTCGTTGAGCTTGCTGGCCTTGCTGCGGACCAGCCGCGGCACCCAGTCCATCGTTCGCAGCTCATCGAGCATTGCCCCGCGAATCCGCGGCACGCAGTAGGTCTCGAACTTGACCCCCCGTCCCAAGTCGAAGGCGTCGATCGCGTCCATCAGACCGAAGGTGCCGGCCGAGCTGAGATCATCGAGTTCGACGCCGTCGGGCAGCCGCGACCAGATTCGCTCAGCGTTGTACCGCACCAGCGGCAGGTAGATCTCGATAAGACGATTGCGGAGGGTTTCGTTCGACTGATCCTGCTTGAATTCCTTCCAGAGTTCGAGCATTTCCTCCGGCGGGGGCTGGTTGAAATCCTTCGCCACGTCATTCCTCCTGGGATCTCTCTGCAACGGCTCGGGCCATCCCTGGCCAAACCGGCGGCGGCACGATTGCCACGGGGGGGGAAGGTAGGCCGCAACTCGCTGCGACACAACTTCATTTCATCGGCCTGTCACGATCCGTTTCAGCAGCAATCTCCGGACAAGCTGCCGGAACCTCCCAGTCCACCCCGCTTGGCCGATCAGGCGGCGCGGTCGGCGGCCTGGTGGTGACCGGCATCGCCACCAACGACGGCGAATGACTCCAGCCCCTGCTGGCCAGCAAGCTCCGCTTCGGCCAGCACCGGCGTGGTGAAGCCCGCCGCCCGCAGCCGCTCGGCCACGGCCATTCGACCGGCTGTGACCGCGATGGCACAGCGGCGGCCCCGTTCACGCAGGGGCCGCACCGCCCGCCGCAGATCGGCCAGCAGCCGCTCGGCAGCCAGCCGCTCGGCGGCCTCTTGGGCCGGACTGGCCAGCCGCCGGGCGGCGGCTGGAGTCAGCCGAACGATCGCCAGCTGACCCTCCGGGCCCCGCAGCCGGCGGACAATCGTGCCGGCCAGTTGCAGCCGCAGGTGTTCAGCCAGTTGCTGCGGCTCGGTGGTCTGGACGGCATGGTCGGCCAGCGACTCCAGCAGCCCCGCCAGCGGTTTGATCGGCAGCCCTTCCCGGAGCAGGCACTGCAGTGTTCGTTGCACGGTGGCGACACTCACCACGGCGGGCACAGTCTGCTCAACCACCGCCGGCTCGGTCGCCCGCAGGGATTCAAGCAGCCGGGCCGTCTGGTCTCGGGAGAGCAGCCGATCGGCATGCTTCCGCAGAACATCCTCAAGCAGCCGGACAATCGCGGCGGCAGCAGCGAAGATCTGGCCGCCGCGGGCGGCCACTTCGTCTGCTTCAGCCGGGCTGCCCCAGCGGGCCGACTGGTCGGTGAGGGTGATGATGTCCCCCGGCTCCCGTTGCCAGCGTCGCCTGGTCACCGTATCAGCGGCCGCCGGGATCAACAGCTGGCGACCCGCCGGCAGGTCGGCCTCGAGAATCGGCTCACCGTCGAGGTCCAGCGCCCAGCACCGCAGCGGCAGGGCCGGATCATCCCGGAAGGTAATCGCCGGCAGCAGCAGGCCGAGCGACTCGGCCAGCTGAGTCCGGAGGCCTTCCACTGCTGTGGATAGCGGCGGCTGATCACCTGCCGCCAGGCTGGCCAACTCGCGGCCCAGCCGCACCGTTAAGCGGGTGCGGCCGAGGATGGCATCGATCGGAGCCCGCTTCGCCGTCGCTGAGCCGTCAGCCCCCACCGCGGACTTCGCGGCCGCCCGGGTGCCGGAGGTGTGGCTGACCCAGGCCGCGACCAGCACGCCGCCGGCCATCACCGCCAGCGGCAGCGTCGGCAGATTGGAGAGGGCCAGCAGCCCCAAAAACGCCGCCGTTACCAGCAGCATGGCCGGCCGGGCAAAGAGCTGTCGACCAAGCTCCCGCGGGAGATTCTGGCTGCTGGTTGATCGGGACAGCAGCAGGCCGGTCGCCACCGACACCAGCAGTGAGGGCACGGCCGAAGCCAGGCCGTCACCGATGGTCAGCCGGGCGTAGAGCCCAGCCGCCTGGGAGGCGGGCAGGCCGAGCTGCCCAATACCGATGGCGAAACCGCCGACGAGATTGACCAGCACGATCACGACGCTGGCCACTGCCTCTCCCCGAACAAACCGGCTGGCACCATCCATGCTGGCGTAGAACTCGGCCTGGCGCTGCAGATCGGCCCGCAGTTCCCGGGCATCCTCGCGGGTGAGGCCTCCGGCGGCCACCTCGGCATCGATTGCCGCCTGACGTCCCGGGAGGCCATCAAGGGTGAACCGGGCCGCGACCTCACTGGTGCGGGTGGCCCCGGCGGTGAGAACCGCGAACTGAATGACTGCGATGATCAAGAAGACGACCGCCCCGACCACCAGGTTGTCAGCCGCCACAAAGCTGCTGAAAGCCTGAATTACCTCACCGGCGGCAGCCGGGCCGCCGCTGCCGGCCTCAGCCAGAATGAGTCGGGTGGTGGCAATGTTGAGCACGAGCCGGACGAGCGTCGCAGCCAGCAGAAAACTGGGAAAGGCCGCCATTTCCAGCGGGCTGCGGGCGGCCAGTGACCCCAGGAGGGCCAGTACGGCAACGGTCAGGTTGGCCGCCAGCAGCAGGTCAACCACCGCAGCGGGAACCGGCGCAAGCACAACCAGAATGGCAAGCAGCATCGCCACGGGCAGAGCCAGGTTGGCCGCCTGTCCGGCAACTCCCCCGGGAAACGCAGTGCTGGTAAACGAACGAAACATTGGCCGGGGACCGTCTTGGCTGCAGGTTTGATAGGGTAAGGGGGCCGAGACAGTAGTCGCGGCGGACATTCGCTGTCCAGTTGGGTGCCGAACCCCATTTGCCACCCCGCCGCCAGCCAGCCAACCCGGCATGCCCTGCTTCCCCATTGCCCCACCATGCAGTTTCAGCGCGACACCGTACGGTTCGAATACCCCGACAACTGGACGGTCGAGGCTGATGACTCGTCCGAAGGCGGGCTGCAGGTGAGCGTGTCGGCCCCCGACGGGGCGTTCTGGTCGCTCTCGCAGCTGCCGGCTGGCTGTGATCCGGCTGAACTGACCGCGGCGGCAGTCGCCCAGCTGCGGGAGGATTACCCTGATCTGGAGAGCGAACCGGCGGCGGAAACCGTCTTCGAACAGAGCCTCACCGGGACCGACATCAACTTTTCCTGCCTCGACCTGACCAACACCGCCGCTTTCCGCTGCCTGGAACTACCCAACGGCTGCTACGCCGTCTTCTGCCAGGCTGAGGATCGCGATTGGCAGCAGCTGCACCATGTCTTCAAGGCGATGACCGCCAGTCTGGTCCGTGGGCTGATCGCCAACCGGCCCTGACCCCCGCCAATGGTCGATCTTCACCATCTCGAATAGATTTTTGCGGGCATCTCCCTCCTGCCCCCCCGCCCGAAAGGATCTCATGGTCTTCCCGGCCGACATGTTCACCGCCGCTTTGGCAGGCCCCACCGGTTTCGGCCTGTCGCTGCTGCTGGCGGCCACTGACGCTGCCCCGGCAGCAGCTGCCGAAGGACCGATCCAGACGATTCACTGGGCCGCCTTCGCCGTCTTCGTCACGGTGCTGCTGGCACTCGATCTGCTGGTCTTCCACAAGCACTCGCACGAGCCGTCGCTGTCGGAAAGCGCCTTTTGGACCTGTATCTGGTCGGCGTTGGCCCTGTCCTTCAATGGCCTCGTCTGGTGGTGGCTGGGGGGCGCTGCCGCCATCGAGTTCCTCACCGGCTATCTGGTCGAATGGTCGCTATCGATGGACAACGTCTTTGTCTTCGCGGTGGTGTTCGGCTATTTCGGTGTGCCGCTGAAGTACCAGTACCGGGTGCTCTTCTGGGGCATTCTGGGGGCGGTGCTTATGCGGCTGACCTTTGTACTGGTCGGGGCCGAACTGGTTGAGCGATTCCACGGGATCCTCTGGTTCTTCGGCGGCTTCCTGGTCTACACCGGTCTCAAGCTGGCCTTCTCAAGCGAAGAAGTCCACCCCGAGGACAACTTCCTCCTGAAGGTCTTCCGACGGTTCATTCCGGTAACCAACAAGCCCGCCGGCGACCGGTTCTTCGTCGAGGAAGGGGGACGGTGGGTGGCGACGCCGCTCTTCCTGGTGCTGCTGGTGGTGGAGAGCACCGACGTTCTCTTCGCCGTCGACAGCGTGCCGGCGATCTTCGGTGTGGTCGATCAGGACGCCCACTACTTCCGGTTCGTTGTCTTCACCTCAAACGTCTTTGCCATCCTCGGCCTGCGGGCCCTCTATTTTCTGCTGGCTGGGGTGATGGATCTGTTCCGGTTTCTCAACTACGGCCTGTCCGCAGTGCTGGTGTTTGTCGGCGGCAAGATGACCGCCGAGGCGGCCCGGCACACCGAGTGGCTGGCGGAGATCGGTGGCTGGGACGCCCATGCCGAAGGCCATCTGGTGCCGCCCTGGGCCTCGTTGGTGGTGATCATCGGCCTGATCGGCACGAGCATCGCCGCGTCGCTGCTGTTTCCAGAAGTCAAGCAAAAAGAATCCCGCAACGCGGAATAAAGCAAGAGCGACAGCTGTCCGCCGGCTTCCGCTCGCTGCCTGACCTTTTGTGAAGGCCGCAGCCTCTGTTTTGTCACCCGAACCGGACCCGCTGGTACAGCCGCTCGTGGGCAGCGGCCATCTGCTCGGCGCGATGATACTGATGGGCCCGGGCGCGACCGGCGACGGCGAGTGATTGGGCCCTGGGCTGGTCGGTGAGCAGCACGGCCGCCACGCGGGCCAGGTCGGCCGCGTCGCCGGGCCGATGGGTCAGGCCCGCCGGCTGATCCGAATCGCTCCCAAGCAATTCAGGGAAAGCGCCAGCATGCGGGGCCACCACCGGTACGCCCGCGGCCAGCGCCTCGATCACCGGTATGCCCTTGGCCTCCGGCACCGGAGTCGGCATCACGAACAGATCGATTGAGGCCAGCAGTTCGAGTTTGCCGGCCCGATCGACCTGACCCAGCCAGTGAACCCGGTCGGCGATCCCAAGTTCGTCGGCCAACGCAAGGCAGCCGGCCAGGTAGGCCGCCTCGGCTGGCACGGTCGCACCAGCGGCGAGCAATTCGACATCGTGACCCTCCTCCACCAGCTGGGCCACTGCTCGGATCGCCTGATCGAGCCCCTTCTCTCGACAGGCCCGGGCCAGAAAGCCGAGCACCAGCCGGCCGCCACGGGCAGCCCGCCGGGCCGCCAGGTCGGGCGGTTCGGCCGGAAAACCCTCCGGGTTGATGCCGTGGGGGATGACATCGATGCGGTCACGGTCGCAGGCCAGCAAGTCAGCCATCCGGTCGGCATAGGCGGCGTTGAGCGCAACGAACCGGTCGATCCCGGCCGCCCGCTCAACGAGCAATCGGCGGACCGTCGTTCGGTCGGGCTCGGGCAGCTGGTCAATGAAAAGATCCTCACCCGACAGGCTGGCCACGATTGTCGCCCCGGTGGTCTGGCGGATGCGGCGGGCCAGACCGAGTAGCAGCACGTTGGACAGATGAACGACGTCGGGCCGCACCTCGCGGGCCAGCCAGCAGGCCAGCCGTTCGACCTCTTTCCGCTGATGGCCCTGCTCCCCCCGCAGGCTCGACACCGTCAACGGCCCGAGGTCAGCAGGCCGGGTGTCACCGGTCCGGCCGGAGAGCCACCGCAGCAGGGCCGGCTGATCGAAGAGCTGGTCGAGCCAGCGGGGCGTGTGGCGAAACAGCGGCAGCGACTGCTGCAGAAACACGTTGATGCCTCCCATCACGACGGTTGGCTCGGCGACGTTCTCTTCGTCGGTCGTGGTGGGCACGTAGGCCGGCAGCAGCAGGGCGTCGCAGCCCCGCTGCCGAAGGGCCCGCACCAGCGTGTTGTCGTGCAGGCAACTGCCACACAGCCGTCCCCCCGCCCCGGCAGTGATTTGAACGATTTTCATAGGCAACGGTCACCGCTCGAGGTGCAGCAGCAGCAGGGCGAGGTCGGCCGGGGTGATGCCGCTGACCCGGCCGGCCTGGCCGAGCGTGCGGGGGCGGATGCGTTCGAGTTTTTCCCGAGCCTCGGCCCGCAGGTGCAGGATGCCGCCGTAGTCGAACCCCGCGGGAATCGGCCGCTCGCCATGCTGCCGCCGCCGCTCGATCCGCTGCTGCTCAACCTTCAGATAACCCGCATAGCGGATGTCGTTCTCAATCTGGACGGCCACCTCCTGATCCACCGCGGCCAGTTCCGGCACCGCCGCCACGCAGTCGGTCCAGCGAACCTCCGGCCGCTTGAGCCGGTCCGCCAGGCTGACACCCTCGACCCGGTGGTTGGCAAGCTGGGCGAGCGTCGCCTCGATAGCGGCGGTCTTACGGGCCAGCCGCTCGACCCGCTCGGGCTCGGCCAGTCCCAGTTGCTGGGCAATCGGGGTCAGCCGGCGGTCGGCGTTGTCATGCCGCAGGGCCAGCCGGTGCTCGGCCCGGCTGGTGAACATGCGATAGGGCTCATCGACACCGCAGGTGACGAGGTCATCGATCAGGACGCCGATGTAGGACTGCTCGCGGCTGAGGATGAGTGGCTGGTCGCCCCGCAGTGACAGGGCGGCGTTGGCCCCGGCGAGCAGTCCCTGAGCCGCCGCCTCTTCGTAGCCAGTGGTGCCATTGAGCTGGCCGGCCAAAAACAGTCCTGCCACCGGCTTGCTCTCAAGGCTGGCGGTGAGCTGGTCAGGGGGGGCATAGTCATATTCGACGGCGTAGCCGTACCGCATGATCTCAGCTTGCTCAAGCCCCGGCACCATTCGAATCATGGCATCTTGAACGTCCCGCGGCAGGCTGGTGGAGATACCGTTGACATAGACCTCATGGGTCCGCCGGCCTTCCGGCTCGAGGAAGAGCTGGTGGCTCTCCTTGTCGGCAAACCGCACGACCTTGTCTTCGATGCTGGGGCAGTACCGCGGACCCTGCGAGTTGATCTGGCCGCTGTACATTGGCGCCCGATGCAGGTTGGCCCGGATCAACTCGTGGATGGCGGGCGTTGTCCGGGTGATCCAGCAGGGCAGCTGGTCGCGGTCGATGGAGTCGGTCAGAAAGGAAAAGGGCTGCGGCTGGGCATCCCCCGGCTGCTCCTGCAGCTGGGCCAGGTCGATCGTGCCGCCGTGCAGCCGGCAGGGGGTGCCGGTCTTGAAGCGGTCGAGTCGAAAGCCGAGCTCGGTCAGCGACCGGCTGACCCCGGCAGTGGTCCCCTCCCCTGCCCGACCCCCGGGGGTCTTCGCCTCGCCGGTGTGCATCACCGCCTGCAGGAAGGTGCCGGTGGTGAGCACCACGGCCGTAGCTCGATAGTGAACATCACCCCGGGCAACGACACCGGTCACCCGCCACTGTGGCGAACCGGCAGCGGCCTGCGGCAACGGCTCGAACCGCAGCCCTTCGATCAGCTCCTGCCGCAGGACGAGGTTTGGGGTTGATTCGACCAGGTGCTTGACCTCGAGCTGGTAGAGCCGCTTGTCAGCCTGGGCCCGCGGGCCGTGCATCGCCGGGCCCTTCGAGCGATTGAGCACCCGGTACTGAATGCCAGTGGCATCGATTGCCCGGCCCATCAGGCCGCCGAGGGCATCGACCTCGCGGACCAGCTGCCCCTTACCAACGCCGCCGATGGCCGGGTTGCAGCTCATCTGGCCGACCGTGTCGCAGTTGGCGGTCAGCAGCGCGGTGCGAGCCCCCAGCCGGGCCGCAGCAGCGGCCGCCTCGACGCCGGCATGGCCGCCGCCCACCACCAGCACATCAAATTCATACAAACTGCTCACGCCTGACCTCTGTTCCCGACCGCGGCGGGGTCGGCTGGCGGGTCCCGCCGTCGGCCTGCACCCACCAGCCGGAATCTTTTGAGCATAGGCTCAAGCGGCGGGCTGGCATTGCCGAAACCAACCCCAAAGGAATCACCCCCTCTTAAGGGTGATATACCCGCGACCGGCTGGGGGGTCGGTGCGGCAACGTTTTTCTGGGGGGGCCAACCGATGCAGTTTGAAACAGAACGTCACAAAAATACAGGGGGCAGCCGGCTTCTCGGCCTGGTTGCAGTGGTTTTGGGAACACTCGTAGCGGCGACGGCCTGGGGCCAGGAGCCCCCGGTGCCACCGGTCGATCTCTCACCGCCGCCGCTGACGGGCGAGGGCATCCCGCTGTCAGCTCCGAGCGTCATCGATGGCACAGCCTTCGCGGGCCTGCCCCGGGCGGCCCAGCCACTGTGGACCCGCTATGCGCTGACCGACGCCCTCTTCTGGGGCCGCGACAATCAGACGATCAACCGGCCGCTGATCGTGGGCGTCGGCAACCCGAGTGACGTTCGGCTCTCGACCCGTGACCTACAGTTTCCCTTCAGCGAGGGCGTGCGGGCCTTCTACGGCAGCCGCAACCCAGACCTCCGCGGCTGGGAGGTTGGCTACTTCGGCGTCTACGGCCAGTTCGCCGACGCCATGACGTCCACGACACCGCCCGACTTCATCCAGTTTCCGCCCCCGATCGGCAACGTGCTGACCGCTGATGCCGAGTCGGCGATCGTCACCTACGCCTCCACGGTCAACAGTGCCGAGATCAACGTCTTCAGCACCACGACCGAGCTGCTGCGACGCACGGGCGGTTGGCTGACCGTCGACTGGCTGGCCGGCTTCCGCTACATCGGCCTCGAAGAAGATTCGTCAATCGTGACCGAATGCTGCGTCACGCCGACGTCGTCGATCTTCACGCCTTACCGGGTTCGCACCCGTAACAACGCCTTCGGCGGCCAGATCGGCGCCCGGGGCCGGCTGACCTGGGACCGCTGGGCCTTCGAAAGCTGGGCCAAGGCAGGCATCCTCGGCAATGCCCAGAAACAGATCCAGGACCCACTGATCGACTTCACCGGGTTTCAGCAGCGGGGAGCCCGGTCGGCCACCGGCAGTGAGGTGAGCTTTGTCGGCGACATCAACCTGTCGGCGATCTACCGGCTGACCGAGGTCTGGGGCATCCGGGCTGGCTACAACCTGTTCTGGTTCACTGGTGCCGCCCTGGCCCCCGACCAGTTCGACTTTGCCAACACGACCACCGCCGGCACCGGCCTGGTCTCCGGGGGCGGCCTGTTCATGCATGGTGCCAACCTCGGCCTCGAAGCCCGCTGGTAGGACGGGGCCTGCAGGAGAGAACCCCGTGCTGCTACTCAGCCTGTTGGCAACACTATGGCTCGCGGTGAACGTCAGAACGTCAGACCGTCAGGACGATTGACGTTCACCACGAAGGCACGAAGGACACGAAGGAGCCGGCGAACTGTTTGAGTTGAGGGCCTGAGCAAGCCGGTGGCTTCTTGGCGACGGCCGGGGGGAGAGGGGATGTTGTCAGCGTGCCTCTCCCCCTGGTGGTTCCATTGGAATTGCATGGCTGAGGCGTGTTGCCCCCTCAGGCCAATCGAGCGGCGTCGGAAGCCGAACGCCCATCGCCGTGGAAGGCTTGCTCCAAAAGACATTAACCGGCCCGGATCTCGTTCTTCCACAAGCTGGAGAGAAATTCCCGCCAGGGGAGAATCTCGATGCCGTTTTCGGCCCGACGACTGCGGGGAGCGCGACAGACAAGAATGCATCGGCTTTTCGGGTGTTCCTCCCGCCAGGCCCGCAGGCCCTTGAGATGGTCGTTCGTGGGGCGGTCGCTTGACTTCACCTCTACTGCGACCTCAGCATTCCCGAGGATGAAATCCACCTCAATTCCCGAGGCTGTCCGCCAGTAGCTCACGGGCAGCCCTATTTCGCGGGGCGAGTAGGTGGCGTGGGCACGCAGCTCCATGAAAATGAAGTGCTCGAAGGCCGCGCCGTAATCGGTTGAGCCAGGCACAAGCGTGCCGCGGCGGGTGAGCTCGTTCACGATTCCGACGTCGAAGAACCAAAATCGTGGTGCCTGGATGACGCGACGCTTCGTGCGTTTCGTCCAAGCCGGCACCCACGTTGCCACCAGCGTGTCCACAAGAATATCGAAGTAGCCGCGAACGGTGTTGGCCGCGACACCGATCTCACGGGCAATCGTGGCCGAATTGACGATCTGACCATTGGAAAAGGCGGCCGCCTCGAGAAATCGCTGGAACGCAGGAAGGTTACGGGTAAGCGCCTCAGCAAGCACTTCCTCGCGCAGGTAATCACCGACATACGCGGTCAGTCGCGAGGCGGCACGGTCGGAGAGGTAGTGAGCGGGGAGCAGGCCTCGGTTGAGGGCCCGCTCGAGGGAAATGTCAGATAGTTCGGCAGAGGTGAGCGGAAGCAGGTCGTGGCGGACAGCCCTGCCGCCGAGGAGATTCCCTCCGCCGCGGAGCAGTTTTCGGGGGCTCGATCCGGTAAGGATGAACCGTAACTCGTGCCGGCTCATCAGCGAGTGGACCTCGTCGAGGAGGGCAGGCAGCTTTTGGATTTCATCCACGATCACCGGCTGCTGCCGGTCGGACACCGCTGCGCACTCCTCGAAGAAGACGCCAGGATCGGCAGACAGCCGCCGAAATTCCCGCGACGAAAGCAGGTCGTAGGTCAATGCGGCTGGAAAGAGCGTCCGCAGGAGCGTGCTCTTCCCAGTCTGCCGCGGTCCCCACAGGAAACAGGACTCTCCTGCAAGAGAGGCGGCAGTGATGATGCGGCTGATCATGATAAAACGCAACTTTACTGCGCTTAGTCAGCCGCAACAAGAACTGTTGGGCGTGAGCACCTCGCGGTACCAATCGTCACGAAGACGTCCGCAGCCGGAACGGCTCTCCCTGCCTTTCCTTCCCCGTACCGGCGACTTTTCGTGCCCCATCAGCTCAGCCGATGCTAACAGGCTGAGCCGCGGGGCTCGACGACACTCTTCACCCGGGCACCCGCAGGATGATCGGAGCGATCCGCAGCGGTGGCTCAAGGAAGGTCGAGTTGGGCAGGATGCCGGAGGAATCTGAAATCCGATCGAAGTCCAGCACGCCGTCGGTGCCGCCACCGCCGGCTGCTCCCTGCACACCGTAGACATTGTCGATGATGCCGTCCTCATCGAGGTCGAGAGCGGCGGCAAAGACGCGGGCGGTCGGCTTGGCGAACTCGCTGAAGGCGGTGATCTTGGCGAGCTTCGCGCCGGTCGCCCCGCTGAAGACATCGACGGTTGACTGACCGCCGACCCCCATGCCGACGAAGATGTCGAGCACGCCGTCGCCGTCATACTCGCCAACCGAGACAGTGCCACCGCCGCGGAACTCCTTCGCGAAGGCAAACAGCGTGCGAACCACCGTCGGCTTGCCGGTGACATCGACAATCTTCACCCGGGCCCGCTTGCCAGCATTGGGCAGGCTAATGATCTCGGCCTTGCCGTCGAGGGCATCAGAGACCTTGACACCGTTGACGTAGGTGCCGATGTCGGCCCCCGCCACCATCGTGCCGGCGTTGTAGGGGTACTTGTAGGCATAGAAGCCGGCGTATTTGTCATCGATGACCGGATCGGGCAGCGTGGGATCAACCCGAAAGATCTTCACCCGGCCCTGGCCCACCGACTTGCCCGCGATCAGATCGTTGAAGCCGTCGCCATCGACATCGGCCACCGCCACTTCAACGCCACCGGAGTAGCCGTTGACGAAGGGGACTGTTCGATACTCAGTCAGCTCGACCCCAGCAGGCGTGAAGACCCGGATTTCACCCGGACGATTCCGACCGTTGGCAACCACGACCTCGGCGATGCCGTCGCCGGTGAGGTCGCCGGAGGCGACCCGCACGCTGCCGCGGAACGTCGGCTCAAAGGCGAGGAACTCCGAGATCAAGTCGCCCGTCTCGGGATCGAGAATCCGCACCAGTGGCGGTGTGTCGCAGCCGTCGTCCGTACCGATGATCAACCCGCCGACATCCTGGGTGGGATTGATTGGGCCGTCGTAGGCACTGATCCAACGGGCGGTGACGATCTGCTCACCGAGCGAAGCGATTGCATCGTTGATGACGTCCTCCTCCTGGTCCTCAACCGTGAGGGCCGAGATCTCAAAGGTGGCCGTGCCGAGGGCTGCAAGATCGACGTTCTTGTCGATCGGCAACGTGCTGTCGGTCGCTGAGTTGGGGCTGCCATCGGCCGGCCCCGACCCGGGACTGTAGCTGACAGTCCAACTCCAGCTGACCACGTTGCTCGGCAGGGCATCGAAGACATTGACATTGCTGGCGAAGCTCGGGCCGTTGTTCGTGACCACGACGGTGAAGTTGACAAACCCGCCTGCCTTATAAGTGAGGTCACCGGTTTTCTCAATCGAGAGACTCGCCTCACCGACGATCTGATCTGTCACCGTGTCGGTCGCGGTGTCCTCGGGGCTGGTCACGGTGGCCGTGTTCACCAGGCTACCCGTCGCCGATGAGGCCAGCAGGCCCGTCACCGTGTAGACGGCACTCCCGCCGGAGGCCACGTCGATCAGCTCATCGATGTCGCCTGAGCCACTGGTAGCGCCCGAGCCGTCGGTGAACACCGCCGTCCAGCTGACACCCGAGAGCACTCCGGCAAACGGATCGGTCACCGCCGCAGCGAAGACGTCGCTGTCGCCCAGGTTCGCCACCGTGATCTGATAGGTCACTTGTTGGCCCGCAACCACGGGACTCGTCGTCAGCTTGTCGAGTGTCAGATCGACGTCCCGCGTGATCGGGTCAGTGACCGTGTCGGTCGCGGTGTCCTCGGGGCTGGTCAC